>JAEEGG010003977.1_pt1 | contig 36229 bp, 29 predicted proteins | sample 9134161 | NCBI WGS metagenome assembly JAEEGG01 (sample SAMN16246543, study PRJNA631951) | gut metagenome | biome: gut microbiome; feature: rumen; material: CR-attached | host: Bos | place: Iran: Karaj | collected 2018-10
AAAGCAAGACCGAGGAAGTTTGGGTGAGTGGCTGAAACCAGTAGTTTGCTAAACTGCCGTACGGGTGACTGTACCGGGGGTTCGAATCCCCCAGCTTCCGCACACTGGTCGGTTCATCTAACGGTTAGGATACAAGATTCTCAATCTTGGCATAAGGGTTCGATTCCCTTACCGACTACAGAATTTCCCCAACAACATTTTCGAATAAAGTAACTAACTGGTCGGTTCATCTAACGGTTAGGATACAAGATTCTCAATCTTGGCATAAGGGTTCGATTCCCTTACCGACTACAAGAAGACATCGAAGACCCGTGAATGGGTCTTTTTTTGTATCTAAAAGAGAGCACAATGGACGACCAATTTTCAAGAACCCGCCTTTTGATTGGCAGTGCAGCCCTGAAGAAGCTCGCGGCATGCCACATAGCTGTTTTTGGCGTTGGGGGCGTGGGCGGCTACGCGACAGAGGTGTTGGCCCGCAGCGGAATTGGAGCACTCGACTTGATAGACAACGACCGTGTGTGTCTATCAAACATCAACAGACAAATCATTGCACTTCACTCTACCGTAGGGAGACTGAAGGTGGACGTGGCCAAAGAACGTATTCACGACATCAACCCTGACTGCGAAGTGCGTACCTACCCCACTTTCTACTTACCGGAGAATGCCGACGAATTCAATCTCTTACAATATGACTATGTGATAGACTGCATTGATACTGTCACAGCAAAGCTGGAGATTATTCGTCGCTGTCACCATCTTGGAGTGCCTGTCATATCAAGCATGGGTGCTGCCTTTAAGATGGATGCTACAGGCTTTCGCGTTGCCGACATTGAACAGACACAGATGGATCCGCTGGCAAAGATTATCCGCAAGAAACTGCGCAAGGAAGGTATTCACGGGGTAAAAGTGGTATATAGCGAAGAACAACCACTGGCAGTCAGCGACCGTTCCACCCCTGCCTCTAACGCTTTCGTGCCTGCAGCAGCAGGACTCATCATAGGAGGCGAAGTGGTGAAAGACCTCATCAAAGACACAATGGGTCTTGAGGGGACAGAGGATGAAGAACAAAGCAATATAATATAAATAGGTATGGAGGAATGACTATGAACCGAAACGAGAAATTCATTATCACCATCAATCGAGAGATAGGAAGCGGAGGACGTACCGTTGGGCGCATTTTGGCCGAACGCCTCAATGTGAGATATTACGACAAAGCCATCATACAAGGACTCACAAATAAGTTCGGCCTGAACATTGAAGAAATAGAGCGTCTGAAAGCCCAGGAAACCAAAGAGCCATCCTGGTGGGAGGAGTTCAACATGTACTACAGGAAGTTATTCAATATTTCCGACAGCACCCCCAAGCCTACCACTGCTGCCATGTTCGAGACAGAACGAATGATTCTGGAGAGCTTGGCCAAAAGAGAATCATGCGTGATAGCTGGACGCAGCACTTTTCTCATCTTTCGCGAGTGGAAGAACCGAGTAAACGTGTTCTTGCAAGCCTCGATGAGTCACCGTATTGAAAGGCTCATGAACAAAAGAGGAATACGCTATGAAGATGCCATCGACATCATAGAGAGTGTTGACGAAGGACGCGAAGCCTATATCAAGAAATATAGCGATCGCTCACGCTACGACACACGCAACTACGACCTCATCATCTCGATGGATAAGTTGAGTGAGGAGGATGCTGCCGACATCATCATGGAGTACATCAAACGCACTGAGAAGCAAGACTAAAAAAAATAACGTTATATGAGGAGAAACGTCATGTCATTCTGCTTGCTGATGCTGACAGTCATCATGCAAGCACAAATCACCAATCCTGTACATTTCAAGACAGAGCTGAAAACAACAAGTGGCGATATGGCCGAAATACTGTTTACAGCAATGATTGATAACGGATGGCACGTCTATTCTACTGATTTGGGACAGGACGGACCTATCGAGGCAACATTCACTGCAGTCAAGCTGAATGGTGCCGAACTGGTGGGTAAACTTCAACCACGCGGCAAGCTCACAGAGCAGTACGACAAAATGTTTGGCATGAAGCTCCGCTATTTTGAAGGAAAGGGAACCTTCGTTCAGACAATCCGCTTCACGAAGCCAGACTATGCGATAGAGGGCTATCTGGAATATGGGGCATGTAGCGATGAGATGTGTTTACCGCCTACACAAGTGGAATTCAAGTCAAGTGGAAAGTCGCCCGTAGCACTCGCCAAGCCTGAGAAAGATGAGAAAGCAGAAAAAACGGAGAAAGCAGAGAGCACAGAAGCAGATACAGTAAAAGCGGTGGAAGCGGAAGCGCCTACCGAGGCAGAACCATCTATAGAAGAAGCCAGTAAAGACATGGATCTATGGACGCCCATCACTTCCGACCTCAATGCTTTCAGCCAAAACGAGAATAGCAACTCCACGGCATGGTGGATGATATTCCTGCAAGGCTTACTGGGTGGATTCCTTGCTATTCTGACCCCCTGCGTCTGGCCCATCATTCCGATGACAGTATCCTTTTTCCTAAAGAGAAACAAGGAACGATCGAAAGCCATCAACGAAGCAGTCACCTATGGGGTTTCCATTGTGGTGATATACTTATTGCTGGGGCTCATCGTAACATTGTTCTTTGGTGCATCGGCCCTGAACGCTATTTCCACAAATGCGCTATTCAACATCCTGATAGCCTTGCTGCTCATCGTGTTTGCGGCATCGTTCTTTGGAGCTTTCGAACTTACCCTTCCTTCCAAATGGACAAACTGGATTGACCAGAAATCAGAAAAAAGCACTGGTCTCCTTTCCATTTTCCTCATGGCTTTCACGCTGACACTTGTATCCTTCTCCTGCACGGGTCCCATTATCGGATTCTTGTTAGTTGCAGTGTCCACACAAGGAAGCATTATCGCCCCTACCATCGGCATGCTTGGCTTTGCCATTGCACTTGCCATTCCTTTTACGCTGTTTGCTCTTTTCCCGTCGTTGCTGAAAAGTGCTCCAAAATCAGGCGGATGGATGAATACCGTAAAAGTGGTGCTTGCATTCATAGAACTGGCATTCGCATTGAAGTTTCTTTCCGTAGCTGATTTAGCTTACGGGTGGCATCTGTTGGATCGCGAAGTGTTTGTGAGCCTGTGGATTGTTCTGTTTGCACTGTTGGGCAGCTATCTGCTGGGTTGGCTCAAGTTCGAGCACGACGATGAGAGCCGTCACATCGGTGTGACGCGATTCTTCCTGGCGCTTGCTTCATTGTCCTTCGCCATCTATATGGTGCCTGGATTGTGGGGAGCTCCGCTGAAAGCCATCTCAGCCTTCACGCCTCCCATGAACACGCAAGACTTCCGACAATACCAGCAAGGCTCAGTGGAGGCTCGCTTCACCGACTACAAACAGGCACTGACGGCAGCCCGTGCTGAGGGAAAGCCGGTAATGATCGACTTCACTGGCTTCGGATGCGTGAATTGTCGCAAGATGGAAGCTGCCGTGTGGACAGATCCCAGGGTGGAGGACATCCTTAACAACCGCTACGTGGTGGTGTCGCTCTATGTTGATGACAAGACACCCCTGCCAACCCCCGTTACGGTGACTGAGACCGACGGACAGCAGCGCACGCTGAGAACAGTAGGCGACAAGTGGAGCTACCTGCAGCGCACGAAAGTGGGAGCCAACACTCAGCCCTGCTACGTACTGCTTGACCCCAGGACGGGAAAACCGCTGAACGGACTACGCTCCTACGATGAGGACATAGATGGCTACGTGGAGTTCCTCCAGACAGGGCTCGACAACTACAAACAGTAAGCTCCTGCGGTCAACACACACAATAAAAAAAGCACCTGTTGCAAATACATGCAGCAGGTGTTTTTTTATGAATGGTCTATGAAAAGACTTAGTTTGTGTGAGGAGGAAGCTCCAGCCAGCGCACGTAGCAGAAGTCCTGACGGTGAGGCAGGTGCTTGTTCTTCGGGTACATGCGGACAGCACTCTTGTACTGACCAGCCTGCTGAGGAGCCAGCTCAGCCTCGAAGATGTAGTTGTTGCCTTCGTGGCCCACCATCTTCAGCGGCTCAACAGAGAACACCCTGTCCTCGCCCTCGGGAGTCGTTGCGATATTGAGTTTCTCCAGACCGATGGCATCGTCGAGCCCCTGCTCGTTGATGACGTAGCGCAGCGTGTACTTCTCGCCAGTGTGGATGCCTGCTGCAGGATAGTCCCACTCCGACTTCACCACGCTGATAGAATCCCAGCGCTCAGCCACTGTCTCCTTCCAGAGGGCAATTTCCTTAGCCAGCTGGTTGTTGTTCTTCGACACTTCCTTGAAACGCTTGGCCTCCTTCTCGTAGAACTTCGAGTAGTAGTCGTCCAGCTGACGCTTCATAGTGTAGTGAGGAGCTATCTGTGCGATAGAATTCTTCAGCACCTTGATCCAGCCCTTAGAGATGCCCTTCTTGTCTCTGTCATAGTAGAGAGGAACAATCTCGTTCTCCAGCAAGCTGTAGATGGTAGCAGCGTCAAGCTGATCCTGATAGCCCTGGTTCTGATAGGTACGCTTCTCAGTGAGCGCCCATCCGGCACCCTCGCGATAGCCTTCCAGCCACCAGCCGTCCTTCACAGAGAGGTTGACAACACCGTTCATCTCGGCCTTCTCGCCAGATGTACCAGAAGCCTCGAGCGGACGTGTAGGTGTGTTCATCCAGATATCCACACCCGACACAAGGCGACGAGCCAGCAGGAAGTCGTAGTCTTCGAGGAAGATAATCTTGCCCTGGAACTCCTCACGCTGCGAGATCTCGAAAATCTTCTTAATCAGGCCCTGACCAGCGCCATCGGCAGGGTGAGCCTTACCAGCAAAGAGGAAGATAACTGGACGATCGGGATTGTTGACAATCCTTGAAAGACGATCGAGGTCGGTAAACAGCAGGTGAGCACGCTTGTAGGTAGCGAAACGACGGCAGAAGCCAATCACCAGTGCGTTAGGATTGAAACGGTCAACGAGCTTCACGATACGTGCGGGATCACCCTGGTTCTTCAACCAAGTCTCACGGAACTGCACCTCGATATAATCGAACAACTTCTCCTTCAAAGCCTGACGGGTAGCCCAAATCTCCTCATCGGGACAATTGTAGATGCCGTGCCAGATTTCCTCGTTCGACTGGTCGCTCATGTGCTTCTCGTCGAAATACTTTGCATAGACCTTGCGCCACTCAGTAGCACACCATGTGGGGAAGTGAACACCGTTGGTGACGTAGCCCACGTGGTTCTCCTCGGGGAAGTAGCCGTTCCAAATGGGAGCAAACATCTTCTGCGATACCCATCCGTGAAGCTTAGACACACCGTTGACCTCCTGACAGGTATTGCAGGCGAAGGTTGACATGCAGAACTTCTCTCCGTGATCCTCAGGATTGGTGCGACCCATTCCGATGAACTCATCCCATGTGATGCCCAGCTTCTGAGGATAGCCACCCATATACTTGCCAAACAGTCCTTCGTCGAAGTAGTCGTGACCAGCAGGTACAGGAGTGTGAACGGTATAGAGGCCGCTGGCACGCACCAGCTCCATAGCCTGATTGAAGGTAAGTCCGTCTTCAATGTAGTCGCACAGACGCTGCAGGTTGACCAGAGCGGCGTGTCCCTCGTTGCAGTGGTAGATCTCCTTCTTGATACCCAGCTTCTTCAGCGTCAGAGCGCCACCGATACCCAGCAGAATCTCCTGCTTCAGACGGTTCTCCCAGTCGCCACCATAGAGTGAGTGGGTGATGGGCTTGTCGTACTCAGAGTTCATGTCGTTGTCGGTATCGAGCAGGTAAAGCTTGATGCGACCCACGTTAGCCACCCACACACAGGCGTGAACCTGATAGTTGGTGTAAGGCACATCGACCACGAGGGGCTGTCCGTCCTTGTCGAGCACGCGCTCAATGGGCAGTGAGGGGAAGTTCTGTGCCTCGTATTTTGCAATCTGCTGTCCGTCCATTGAAAGGCTCTGAGTGAAGTAGCCGAAACGATAGAGGAAGCCTACGGCACACATATCGACATTCGAGTCGGAAGCCTCTTTCAGATAGTCGCCTGCCAGCATGCCCAGACCGCCTGAATAGATCTTCAGGGCAGAGTGGATACCATACTCCATAGAGAAGTAGGCCACAGAGGGACGCTTCTTGTCGGGCTCCACATCCATATAGTCACGGAACAACTTGTAAACAGAGTTGATGCGCTTCATCATAGACTTGTCCTTGACAATATCCTCTTTACGACGAAGGCTCAGGCGTTCGAGCAGCATCACAGGATTGTGCTTCACATCGTGATAGAGTTCAGGATCAAGGTCGCGGAAGAGGTCGCGAGCCTCGTAGTTCCACACCCACCACAGGTTGTGGGCAATCTCGTCGAGGCACTTCAATTCTTCTGGAAGGCTCGATTTCACGGTCAACTCCTTCCACTGCGGAGCGTTGACATAATCAGCTTTGATTTTCATAATTGACTATTATTTGATTTTATAGAATATGATACTAATAATAAAATATGTTCGGATAGCATTATATTTTTAATCGCTACACTTCTCTTTGTTCAGAGGCTTTACCTTTGTCGGCCATCCGCTCCTCTGCATGCCGCAGTGCTATGTCGTAGGCCTCGTAGTAGTACTTGATGAACTCACTCCAGAGGGCTTTCTTCGACAGTGCTTCAGCATTCTTCCTGCACGCTTCCACCTGTTTAGGAGTCAGATTAGAATAGTGCGACACTGTATCCTTGATGATATCGGCAACCTCAGAGTAATTATAGTCCGTGCGATGTATGACCTTCACGCCGTCCTCTATCTCGCCTGCATAGCCCAATTCCTTGTTGACCCACAGTCCGAAGCCAGCCAGGTCGGTTGTGATGCATGGCACCTTGAAAGCCACCGACTCCAGCGGTGTGTATCCCCAGGGCTCATAGTATGAAGGATAGATGCACAGGTCATTTCCCAACACTACATCATAATAGGTGAGGTTCAGAATGCCGTCCTTTCCGTCAAGATAGCAAGGCAGGAAAATCACCTTCACCATATCGTCGTGACGGTTGTGCATATCGTAGAACTTCATCATGTTGAGCACATTGTCGTGTCCCATATTGTGCAGCCAATGCGTGACTTGAGGCACTTCAAGGGGCGTGTCGAACTTCTTGCCACTTTTCAGTCTCTCTATCAAGTCCTGACGTGGCTCGCCAGTCCATCCAGGCACGTCAATGAAAGCCACGACTTTCTTCTTAAGGTTACGATCGCGAAGCAGACGGTTCATGGCTTCAACGAAGACATCGATGCCTTTGTTACGGAACTCATAGCGGCCCGACGTCGAGACGATGAGCGTATCTTCATCAAGCTGTTCGCCCAGCAGCGCGTTAGCCACATCGAGCATCTTTCTGCGAGCAAATTTGCGCTTGCGTCCGAAGACCTGAGGCTTGGGCACGAAACTGTTGTCAAACCCATTGGGCAACACCACGTCCACAGGCTTGTCAAGCAGTTCAACACACTCCCGTGCTGTGATGTCGCTCACAGTAGTGAAACAGTCCACATGATGAGCCGTTTGTTTTTCAATAGAGTGTTTGCTCTGCATGTTCAGCTCTCCAGCCATTTGGTCGCCATTATATGCAAAGAGGTAGTCGTAGAGCGGTTTCTGATTGCCAGCTATTGAACGCCCTATGCTCGTCGCGTGGGTAGTAAAGACAGTGGCAATCTGAGGCAGGCGCTGATTAAGATAGAGCGCACCCAGTCCGCACATCCACTCATTTGCATGGTAGATGACCTTCTTCGAATCATCCAGATAGTAATGATAGAAACTTTCTACCACAAGACCTGCTGCGTAGGAGAACATAGATGCCTCGTCGTAGTCGCCATAGGCATGCAGCGAATCTACCTGATAGTGTTCCCACAACCAGCCATAAATCTCGTTTTTCTTCTCAAAATAAGGGTGAAAGTCAACAAGGATTGAAATGGGAGCACCAGGAATAGTCCATCTTCCCACTCTAACGTTGATGCCTTGTTCTTTTGCCTCCCATTGCCATTCAGCAAAGAGAGATTTTTCTTCTTGAAAATAGGGATTTTCTGTCTCCTTCCAAAAATCAGGACCAATAAAAATAATTCTGTCCTTTAGCACTTCCTGAAGAGTCTTTGCACGAGTTGAAAGAACGGTGTAAATACCACCTACCTTGTTACAAACTTCCCAACTCGATTCAAAAATGTAGTCTGGGCTCTTTTGTTTTTTATCCATGTTACCTGCTTATAAGTGGGTGCAAAGATAAGAATTTTTTCCGTATCATAAGAAAAATTTGCAAACATATTTTCCAGTTATCTGTTTTTTTTGATTTAAAATTGTTACCTTTGCCGCCAAACCATTACATACAACATGAGAAAGACAGCAGTTTTGTTACTCATTCTTTTGAGCGCATTGACATCAAGCGCCCAAGACAAGAAAGACTCTGACAACAGCATTGAATTATACAACAGAGAGTATGACATCATCCTGAAGTGCAACTTGGATGGCGATGGGATGATTGTGCCCGGTCACGATCTCTACGGTCCTTTGCCCGGTTATCTGGGAAAGACGAAGCACAATTTTTATTGGCTGATTCTTTCAGTTGAGAAAGAGGGCGACATCAACTATCTTCAAATGGTGAACGACTACGGCAGTGAAGACCTCACAGCCACCATCTATCAGGCAAGCGATTCCACGTTTCTGTTTACCCAGCGAAAAGGCAGCACCATCAAGTTGCCGGAACAGCGGAAATGGCAAAAACTGCCCAAGAGCCTGCTCTTTAAAAAAAGGAACAAATCGAAATAAATAATAACAGGAATAAAAACAATTTTAACACATGGTTTTCAATGAGTTACGAACAATATAAAGAGCCACCATTTTACATCTTTGCTAACTCACAATTCCATCTAATAAAAAGGCACAAATAACATTTTATAAAGCGTTGGGGCTATAAGTTAAAAAAACGGATTCGCAGGGATGTAGTGTCAGCGTATAGGTTCTGTCGTTATTGCATTTTAGCTCGTGCCGGCTACCTGACAGGTTATGCCATACCCTCACCTTCTTTGGCATGTCCTGCAGTCGGAAGCTGACAACGGTTGTTCTGTCTTCGAGATTTGCCAAATAGAAGATTTCCGTATTGTCAATTCTTCTATGGGTATGAACTACGGATTCATGGTGCGTTAAAATCTCCAAGGGACGGATGATGCTCTCGCCCGAGTGGAGTATAGCCACGCCAGCCTCACGGAAAGCATCAATCCGGGCCTGCGATTCAGCGTTGACATGAGCCTTGTCGGCCATCAAGAATGCTTTATACTCTATGCCGTCTGGTGTCACAAGCCTCCCGCCTTTGACCTGCAGCCTATGTTTCAGAGCATCGCCCGTGCAGACATCCCAGTCCAAGCCGTCTATGCCATCGGGCAATCGGCTGGTGATGGTCTTGACAGGCACGTCATCGCCAAGAAACACGAGAACGTCGGGAGCAGCCTTGCCCTGACGCAGCATCACCATCGAGCGCACGGCCTGCAGCCATACTAGCTTCATTTGCTCCCAACGGGGATTGCTGCGGTTGATGGCATACTCACGACCAGCTTTGTAGGGCTGGTCAACCTTTGCTGAAGGAATATGGGGCGTAGCACAGGCCACAAGCTCCTGCGCTCCCATTGAGAAGGCGATACTGGCCACACGGTGCAGGTCGGCAGGTGTGTGCTTGTATTCACAATCGGTCATTGCTTCAGCTGAGGCAATGGGCTTGCCATAAATATGAGCCGCACTGGAGCAGCCTTTCACATCATAGGCTCCCTGCCGCTGGTAGAGCCAAACTCGCCTTGCGGTTTATCAGTGCTTTGTTTCACGCTGACGGCATCGCCCGTGATGCAGAGCGCATTGCCGATGGCCTGTGCCACCCGTTACATGGTATGTTCGGGGGTGATCCATCTGCCCCCGGCGCAGTAACCGTTCGAGATGTTCAGCTCAAACGAAAGCCCCGTCCGCTTCGCCTCGCTGGCAGCCAGACGCAGGTGTCGCCACCACTCTGTACTGAAGGCATCCTCGGTCCCATTTGCCCTTGCGTCCTTGGTGTGATTCTGGTCGTAGTACACCACTCCACCGAAGCCTGCATCACGTAATGCCTCCGCATCAGCAACTATTCCTTCATCTGCTGTCCGTTCGTAGCCGAAGAACCACCACGTCTTCATTCTGTATTCCTGTGTAGGCTTCTGCCACAACTTTTTGAGTTGTGACAAATCCTGTGCATTAACCGCAGTAAAACGGCTTAGAATCAGGCAAAGTGGGAGAACGATCCTCATCACAGGAATCATATTCGTATGTCTTGTCAATAGACGCGGGGCCCGAAAATCATGGTGCCCACACGCACCATCGTAGAACGGTGCTGCACAGCAATGGGGAAATCGTCGCTCATACCCCACGACCGCTCACAGAAATGGGGATCGTCGGCAAAGAACTGCGCCTTCACCTCGTCGAAGAAGTCGGCTCCCTGCTGGAACTCGCAGGCTATCTGCTGTTCATCGTCGGTGTTCGAAGCCATCATCATCAGTCCGCATATCCGCACGTTCGGCATCTGTCGCCACTCACCGTCGGCCAGTAGCTGTCGGCACTCATCGAGGGTAAGACCGTACTTCGTGGCCTCCTCGGCAATGTGGAGCTCCAGCAGCACCTTCACCACCCTGCCCACCTTAGCTGCCTGCTTCTGAATCTCGCGCAGCAGGCGGAGCGAGTCAACGGCCTCAATCATCGTGATGTAAGGAGCGATGTACTTCACCTTGTTGGTCTGCAGATGACCTATGAAGTGCCACTCTATGTCCTTGGGCAACTGCTCGTGCTTCTCGCGAATCTCCTGTTCGTGACTCTCCCCGAACACACGCTGTCCCTCCTCGTATGCCGCCATGATATAATCGGCAGGATGATACTTGCTGATGGCAACAAGGCGCACACCATCGGGCAGACGGCTGAGCACCTCGTGCAGGTTCCGTTTTACGTCAACATTCATCATTCTTCGAACTCGGGCTTGTCGTCCTGTTCCTTCTTTTTGTATTCAAACACATCCATGAGCGTGGTCTCAGCCACCGATGAGATGACATAGTCGATCATCGTGCCGCCCATCACCTCATCGATGTTCTTCACGGCTCCGTTGAGCGTGCCTGCCTGCACCAGATAGTTCACGCTGGAGCGCTTCTCCTTCTCAGTCTTCTCGTCGATGGTGATGAACTGCAGCTTCGTCTTATACCAACGGTCAGCCATCTCTTCATCGCTGAAGAAAATCTCCTTATAGGCGGCACGCTTGATGTCGTTGATCTCGAACTCGCCGCTGATGTAGCTTGACATTTCTTCCATGATGCGCTGCTCGGCCTCGGTGAACGAGAGGGCATCTACCACGTAGGTCTCTATCACTTTCTTTTGCAAGCCGTCCTCCATCGTCTTCTCGTAACGGATCTTGCACTCAAACCAGTTTGCTGTTCTGCTTCTCATTTGTTATAAAAAAACTATTAGTATGTTTATTCTTTTCATTCATCGCTCTGAGTGCCACTGGTGGGGGTGGTCAGCCCCTTCTGCTTCTCGAGCGTGAGATGGTCAATCACCTCCATCGCAATGCGCGAAGCCTTGTCGCTGCTAATGCCGGTCTGCTCGGTGAGCTCCGTCTGGAGCTTCACCAGGTCGGCATGCATGGCATTGGTATTAGCCATGAAGGTCTTCTCGTTGGCATTCATATTTTCATTATTATAGACACGCGAGAGTATCTGGTCGGCCTCTCTGGTGAACCGCTTGCGAAAGATTTCCTCTGCCTTCTGCATATAGGCCTCCATCGCCATACGCTCACCGAGTGTATCGACCTCTACGGAATCGCTGTCAGACCACAGGTCGTTATCGCGCTCAGGGTCAAAGTTGCCATCGTCGAGCAGACTCACCTCCGGTTCAGCAGGGACTCCCTCCACAAACTCGATGTTATCAGCCTGCGGTACCAGTTCGAAGTAAAGGAACAGGCAGAGCAACACCACTGCCACGGCTGCAATGAAGGAAACGACAGAGTGCTTCGCGCCACGCAGGCTCTTCAGTGCCGCGCGCATGTCCTGAGTGGAAGCATAGCGCTTTGCAGGATCTTCCTGAATGGCTTTCTTCACCACCCGCTTGTACTCGTATGTGATGGCACCATGCTGATAGAGCCAGTCGATGAGCTTGCCCAGCGAATAGACATCGCTGGCAGCAGTGACTGCCTGACCTGCCAGGACCTCGGGAGCCAGGAAGTGCTCCATATCGACAAACAGATGGGATGCTGCCACCGAGCTGCTGAAAGCCGACGCATGGAGCAAGAGCATGGGCTTCTCGTCGCCCTTGCGGAGCAACACGTTCTGCGGTGAGAAACAAAGGTGGAAGAGGGATTTCTGATGCAGTTCTTCTGCTATCTCGAGCAATCCATCGACCACATGGTCGATGAAGCCCGACTTCGCCACGATGGCAGGATTGTCAGCGAGCAGTTGTTCCAGCGTCTGATACTGGCCCTGTTCGAGTTCCAGCAACAGTGCGCCCTCATGCTCCATCTCAAGAAAGTGCACCTGCTGATGGGATTTGATCGTGCCGATGGCCTTTGCGTCTGCTTGCAGGGCATCCTTGAAGCCTGGCCGTCCCACCAATTGGTCATGCAGCTCGAGCACATAGCGATACTTACCTTCAATCTGCATTTTGCGAAGAAATCCAAAGGGCATCCTGCCCGTGCGGCTATTGTTGCCATCCTTCGCATTGAGCATCTCTTCGAAATTCATTTTTGACGATTTTTACTTTTTCGGGCAACAAAATTACGAAATAATGCTGATATGACGAAGCGATTTTGGAAGATTAACGCATAGAGGGGCATGGAAAGCATTCAGATTTCCCCGAAAAACTCATGTACTTTGCCAAGAAATCAGAGAAAAACATTTTTTTTATTGCATTTTGCACGTCGTTACAATAATTTTTCATAACTTTGCACATTGGAAACTAGAATCCTTAGACTTTTAAAACGCGTTTTATAATATGAAAAAGAAGATTTTAATCCTTGATGACAAAGAGACCATTGCAAAAGTGCTCTCCATCTACTTGATGAGTGATTATGACGTGCAATGGCTGCCTGACGGTCTGCAAGGAGTGAAGTGGCTACAGGCTGGCAACACGCCCGACTTGATTATTTCAGATATCCGCATGCCTGGCATGCGTGGCGATGACTTCCTGGAATGGATTAAGCAGAACGAGCTCTTCCGTCACATCCCCGTCATCATGCTTTCAAGTGAAGACTCTACGAGCGAGCGCATACGCCTGCTGGAGATAGGCGCCGAGGACTATATCGTAAAGCCTTTCAACCCTATGGAGCTCAAAATCAGGGTAAAGAAAATACTCCCTAATCAATAATTGACAACTGAAAGAATATTATAGTTTAGGTTCACGCATACCTATTTTATATTTATTATTATAAACAGACACTTTCTGCGTGAATAACACTTACAGAGATTTACAGAGATTGTCTAAACAATGAAATAATGATTAGTGTCATTTATTTAGGAGATAATCCACAAACTGAGGAGCGTCTGAAATACCTGCCCGGCAGACATGTGGTGCTCACCAAGAACTATATGGATGCAGCAGCAGCCTGCGTGCAGCGTTTTGGCAAAGAGCGCTATATCATATTTTATGAAAAAAGCGTACAAACCGAGGACATCACAGCCATCACATATCTGCGCAAGAACTGCCAGAACATCTACATCATCCTGCTGACCAGCGAGATGAGCAACGAAGAACGTAACATTTACCTAAAGTGTGGCATCAATGACACGCTGAACATAAGTGCTTCGGTCACGGAACTGAACAAAAAACTGCAATTCATCTGCGACCGTGAGAATGTGCTTTTCGACAGCAACATGTCAAAACAGAAGATACTGAAATTCAAAATCCCACTTTGGAAACGCTCTTTCGACATATTCTTCTCTCTGCTCGCCATTATTGCGCTCTCACCAGTGCTCATCATCACCGCGCTGGCCATCAAGATTGAAGACCCTAAGGGCAAGATTCTCTATAAGTCGAAGAGAGTGGGTACGAACTATACCATCTTTGACTTCCTGAAGTTCCGCTCAATGTATGCCGATGCTGACCAACGCCTGAAGGAACTCAGCAAAAGCAACAACCAGTATGCCGAACACCCTGAGGAAGAGGAGAAAAAGACCATCACTTCACCACTTGGCGAACAAGCTGAACAGGAGATGGTAGATATGGGCGTAGAGTCGGAAATGATGATCAGCGACGACGAGGTGATGCTGGTAGGCGACGACTTCGTGGTATCGGAAAGCGACTTCAACAAACAGAAAGAAGAAGAGATAAACAATGCATTCGTAAAGATTGAGAACGATCCGCGCATCACAAAAGTAGGACGTTTCATTCGTAAGACAAGCATTGACGAGCTTCCGCAGCTGTTCAACATACTGAAGGGCGACATGTCGATAGTAGGCAACCGTCCCCTACCCCTCTACGAAGCAGAAAAGCTGACGGCTGACTCAAGCATAGACCGCTTCATGGCACCTGCAGGGCTCACAGGCCTATGGCAGGTGGAAGAACGCGGCAAGGGCGGAACGATGTCTGCAGAAGAGAGAAAGCAACTGGACATTCTCTACGGACAGACTTACAACTTCGCACTCGACATGAAGATTATCTGGCGCACACTTTTCGCGTTCATACAAGATGAAAACGTGTGATAAAAGAATCAACGATGAGAAATCTTAGAACCTTTATAATAATTTGTGTTTCAGTATTTTGCAGTACCGCTACGATGGCTCAAGAGACCTTCGACGACAGCGGTATCAGTGCAGGTTTCTTTGATTCAAGCTTCAGCAAAGACATCAATTTCTCTGATTTTCACCTGCCACCATTAGGTGTGTTGTTCGAGAATGCCAAGGCTAATCCGAACATCCTGCAAATGGCAAAGCTACAGGAGATAGCTGAAGCTGAAGTGAAGAAACAGAAGAAGCACATCTTTTCTTACATCATGGGGCATGCCAGCTACAGTTATGGTAAGACCGACATGTGGGGCAACAACTCGTCCACCTACAGCACCATGATCTATCAGTTCCAGGGATCGGTTCAGAACTATTGGAACGTAGGTGTGAACCTAAGCGTGCCTCTGGAAGACATCCTGGACTTGGGACACTCCGTCAAGCGCAAGCGTCTGCTCGTGGAAGAGGCTCAGATAAAAAAAGATGCTGCTTACGACCAACTGAAGCTGGAGATTGTCACACTTTATATCCGTATCACCAACAACCTGTCGGCTCTGAAGACAGCCGGTGTCAGTGCCGCTATCTATCAGGGGTCTAACCAGTTGGAAGAAGAAGACTTCCATCAGGGCAACCGCGACATCGCCGATTATGCCTACAGTAGTCTGCGCGGACAGAATGCCGTGAACACCTATCAAGGACTGCTCACACAGATCACTACCGACATCGTCACGCTTGAGATTCTGAGCCATACACCTATCCTTACAAACACAACGACTGAAATCACGCTTGACAGCAATATAAAGAAGAGCGAGAAGCAGATTCGCAAGGAGAACAAGGCTATGGACAAGAAAATCAAGCGTCAGATCGAAGAACAGGAGAAGCGAATGAATGATATGCAAAAAAAAGGTGGAAAAAAAGCTCAGCCAACCGAACAGAAATAGTGCCATTGCACTCCAAGAGCGAATCAGAAACGAAGAGGAACTATTCATATTATGGATGTATTTAGATATTTAGTCCGGTTTCTTTACAAGATACGCTGGTATCTTGTAATTCTACCGATGATTGCGCTTGTAGTGGCGTGGTTCCTGACGAGAAACCAGGAACGCGTCTATAATGCCAATACCACTATCTATACTGGTATGCTGACGGGATATAACCTTGAGGGCGGAAGTGGTATTGCCGGAGGTAACGCGCAAATCAACATGCAGAACCTGATGCTCATCATCTCGACAAACAACACGATTCACGAGGTGTCGCTCCGTCTTTTTGCCAGATGCATGATGTATGGCAACCTGTACAAGGACAACAACTATATCACGGCTGAGCACTTCAGAGCTCTGGATGCCAGTGTGCCACCCGACATAAAAGCACTCATCAACCATAATAGCGAAAATGCCACCTATGCCAATCTGAAAGCTCACGAAAAAGCATCACAGAACAATTATCTGTACGGCATACTCAATAATCACCAGTATTTCGGCATCAACAACATCGTGTCACGCCTGAAAGTAGCTCAGATCAACAACAGTGACCTGATCGATATTGCCTATTCCTGCAACGACCCCGGCGTGTGCTACAACACACTCGACATTCTGAACAAGGTGTTTGCCAACCAATACCAGCAATTACGCTATGGCGAGACGCACAAGGTGATTAAGTTCTTCGAGCGTGAGGTGAAGAAATACTACCAGCAACTGACCTTTGCCGAGAACGACTACATCAGGTACAACATCAAGCATGGCATCATCAACTATCCTGAGCAGACCAAACAGCTGACCGTGCTCGACGGTAATCATCAGACAGATCTGAGCGAGCTTCGCATGAAACAGAGCACGACGAAAGCGCTGATCAGATATTTGGAGCGCCAGCTGGGAGATCGCCAGAAGATCATTGAGTCGAACAAGGAATTCACGTCACTGGTGCGCGACATTTCACGCCTGCAGTCACGTATCTCCAACCTCCGACTGATGAGCAGTGAGGAAGGCGGCTCAGAATCGGAAGCACAAATAGAACTCGGAAAAGCTGAACGCCAGCTGAGAGAGGCTACGGCTAAAGTGAAAGAACTCACACAAACGATTGAGAAGAACAACTACAGTACTGACACAGGTGTCAAAGCCAGTTCACTCATTGACAGATGGCTACAGCAGGTGTTGTTGCTCGAAGAGACCAATGCCCAACTCAATGCGATGGACATCATGCGCGACAATATTGACCGGCAGTACCGTAAATACTCGCCTATAGGTGCCACCATTGAGCGCAAGAACCGACACATAGGCTTCATTGAGAGCAACTATATCGAGATGTTGCGCGCCCTGAATGCTGCACGCCTTCGTCAGCGCAACTTGCAGATGTCAACAGCAACACTGAACATCGTCAACCCACCTGCATTCCCCATGAATCCACAGGCTTCAGGCAGAATGATGTATCTGCTGGGAGCATTCCTGCTGACCTTTATCTTCACAGCGCTTTACTTCTTCATCATTGAAATGCTGGATCGCACACTGCGCGACCGCATGCGCTCAGAACGCATCACGAAGATACCGGTGATGGGCTGCTTCCCCAAGGAGAGCAACCTGCGCTATCGTCGTTTCAACAAGATGATTTCCGACATGGCTCTGCGCCAGTTGAGCAAGGTGCTCCTGCCATACTTCAAAGAGGGACAGCAGAACGTGCTCAACCTGCTCTCTACCGATGCTGCCAACGGCAAGAGTTTCCTGGCACAGGAACTGGAGAGCTACTGGACCTCTATCGGACTGCAAGTGCGCCGTCTCACCTACGACGAGGACTTCCTGGCCGAAGACAGCCGCTATATCATGGCAAAGGACATCAAGGATCTGTGTCCCGACATACAGCCCAACGAAATTGCCATCATTGAATATCCTAACTTGGACGATAATTCCATCTCAACTACCCTACTGAATCTCGGCACAGTCAACCTGATGGTGACCCGAGCCAACCGCACATGGAAAGACGTTGATCAGAAAGCGCTGAACGAGCTGCAGGCACGTCTTGAAAACAAGGACAGCCTGTTCATGTACCTCACAGAGGCCAGCCGCTATGCCGTTGAAGAATTTGTAGGCCAGCTGCCTCCATACACTCGTTTCAACAATTTTGTCTATCGCATGTCGCAATTGGGTCTTACTGCCGTAGAGAACAGTCATGCGAAGTAAATGAAGAGCTATTCTTCTACATACAGGCAAGGAATTGGAGGAAGAGACATTCTGCTCTTTCTCCTATTTCTACTTGCACTGTTCAATTTTTACATTCTGGGTATCACAGGCTTTGCCTTTGTGTGCCTCATCCCTGCCGCCATTCTGTTTTTTGCGCTCTCACTGAAATGTCAGGATGCCATGTTCTGGTTCTTTTTTGCCATGAACTATTTTGTGATGGGGTTGCAGCGGTATGGTTACATTCCCATTCCCATCACGCTTGTCACCTTAGGTCCGCAGTTCCTGCTCTTACTGTCGTTCATCATCGTGCCTCGCAGCACCAAGGCTTCTATGGCTACCCCCATGCTGCTGGGCATCATCATCTGGACACTATATTTGTGCATTCAACTATTCAACGGGACCTGCGGTCTGCCCATTGACGTGACAGCCTGGATGCAGAACATGAATTTCTTTGCGTTCTATTTCATTCTGTGCTACATCATCATTTTCAAGGTCATCAACAGCCCCGACAAGGTCATGCGGTTCTTTCGGCTGTGGGCATACTTCTCCCTCATAGCCGCTTTCTGGGCTTTCAGACAGAAGACGTTCGGATGGGATAATGCTGAAAACGCATGGCTGATGAGCGGTGCCAGTCGCACCCATATCATTGGCGGTTCTATTCGCTATTTCTCCTTCTTCTCCGACGCAGCAAACTTTGGCTGCAATACGGGTGCTGCCGCAGCAGTGTTCTTCATCATCGCCCTTACCACAAAACTGAAGAAAGACAAAATACTGTTCTGGATAGCTGGGGCACTCTCCACCTATTCGTTCTTCACTTCAGGCACACGCTCGGGACTGATGTGCTTCATGGTAGCTATCGCGCTTTATGTGTTTCTTTCGAAATCAGCTAAGCTCACATCTCTTGTGGTGACTGCATCTGCTATCTTCGTATTCTTCCTGGCTTGCACTAAGATTGGCAACGGCAACATGCAGATTCGACGCATGCGAACAGCCTTTGACACCAACGATGCCTCGAAGAATGTGCGCGACATGAACAAAGAGGCCCTGAAGAAACATCTGCAAGACGCACCATTCGGCATGGGCATCAATATCAATGAGGACAACATCCCACCATTCAACAAGTTCAAAGTAGTCTATGAGACTTCCAACGACTCCACCTACGTGTTCTTCTGGCAACGGACAGGCATCATCGGTGTATATGTCTTTGCCGGCATGAACATACTGATTCTGCTCGGTGGATGCTTTGTCACGCTCACCAAGTTGAGAAACAAAGCCTGCAAAGGAATTGCAGCAGCCCTGTGTTGCGGATTCTTGGGACTGCAAGCAGGCGGTTATGCCAACCATATCCTGCTGCAATACCCTAACCTCATCCTCTTCTATGGAGGCATGGCTATCGTGTACATCCTACCTGCTATCGAGAGCGATTACGAGCTGTATGAGCAACGGGAATTTGAGAAAGAAGAAGAACGGCGCAGGCTGAAACTTGAGAAGAAGAAGCAATCAAGGGTGTAAGAGCACAGCGCACACTAAACAAAATTGACAAATAAAAATTCATTAACATATTGAGCACGATCCTATCCATCATCACAGTCAACTACAATGGTCTTGCCAACACTTGTGAAATGATTGACAGTCTTCCCCCTTATGAAGGGATGGAAGTGATTGTTGTCGATAACGGTTCAATAGTCAACGAGGCTGAAGTCATCAGTGCGCGCTATCCTCATGTGAAGGCGATACGGAGTGAGCAGAACCTGGGCTTTGCAGGTGGCAATAACATCGGCATCAAGGCAGCAACAGGCCAATATCTGTTCTTTATCAACAACGACACGGTGGTTCGTGACAACTGGCACATTGACCAGCTCATACATCGTTTGGAATCATCAGAGAAGATTGGCATGGTGTGCCCGAAAATAAGATTTGCGTGGGGGTCTTCGCCCATTCAGTTTGCTGGCTACACCCCCCTCTCAGCTATCACCATGCGCAATCATGCCATCGGGTTCGGAGAGGAGGACAACGGACAATGCGACACGCCACACCCCTCGCCCTATGCCCACGGAGCTGCCATGATGGCCAAGCGCGAAGCGATAGACAAGGCAGGACTTATGCCAGAGTGCTTCTTCCTCTATTACGAGGAGCTCGACTGGTCAATGATGTTCACTCGTGCAGGCTATGACATCTGGTACGACCCCTGCTGCACCATCTATCACAAGGAGAGCAAATCAACGGGGCAGGCCAGTCCGCTCAAGACATTCTATACGACGCGGAACCGCCTGCTGTTCGTCAAGCGCAACATGAGTGGCATGAGAAAATGTCTCTCCTACCTATATCTAATGGGGATTGTTGCACCTAAGGACATGTTACTGTACACAATGAAAGGCCGTTTTGACCTGACAAAGGCAACGGTCAGAGGCATTACAAATTTCTTAAAGGGCTGAGAACAATGAATCTTTGGTGGATACTATACATAATCGACGGCATGATGTTCTTTTTTGTAGCACTCACGGTGCTATACATGCTGATATTCTCCATCGCATCCTTGTTTAGCCGAAACGCCGAAATACCCAAAGCAAAGCATCAGAACCGTTTCATTGTGCTCATTCCATCCTACAAGTGCGACAAGGGCATTCTGCACACTGTCAACTCCATTCACGGACAGACCTACTCACAGCGACTGTTCGATGTTGTGGTCATTTCAGATCACCAGTCTGAGATGACCAACATGCAGCTGGCACAATGCCCCATCACCCTACTGACACCCAACTTCGAAGTGAGCTCAAAAGCTAAATCGCTCCAATATGCCATTCTCAATCTGCCACAGTTCAAGATCTACGATGCAGTCGTGGTGCTCGATGCTGGCAACGTGGTGGAACCCGAGTTCCTCGAACAGCTCAATGATGCCTATGAGAATGCCGGCACCAAGGCCATTCAGGTGCATCGCCTGTCAAAGAACCGCGACACCTCCGTGGCCCGTCTTGACACAGTTTTCGAAGAGATCAACAATTCCATCTTCCGTCGGGGACATGTCATCATGGGATTGTCAGGAGCACTCAACGGTTCAGGCATCGCTTATAATTTCGAATGGTTCAAAAGCCACATCATGAAGGTGAAGACTGCCGGTGAAGACAAGGAACTGGAAGCCATGCTCATGCTTGAGGGAATCTATATAGACTATTATGACAATATCTATGTGTTCGATGAAAAGACTCGCTCACAGTCTGACTTCAATCAACAGCGCAGCCGTTGGGCAGCAACTCAGCTTCACGCCCTGCTCACCAATCTGCACTATCTGCCCTCTGCCCTGATCAATCGCAGGTATGACCATCTGGACAAGATCGTTCAATGGATGCTCATCCCCCGTACCATCTTGATGGGCATCATCCTGGTGATGAGCCTCGTGCTGCCTTTCATCTACTTCACATTGGCTATTAAGTGGTGGGTAGCCGGAGCTGTGTGCCTGTTGGCTTTCTCTATAGCCACCCCCGACCATTTAGTTGACAAGCAATGGAACAGAGACTTCCTCAATGCCCCCTTTGTCATTGGCTGGGGCCTACTTAGCATCGCACACATTGCCTACATTGAGTTCATCAACCAGTGTAAGAGTTTGATCAAGAAAATCCGAAGTTAACGAATGATTTGGTCACTACTGCATATTGTCGATATTCTGCTCTGGGTGCTGATGGCTGGTTCAGCGGGGTATGTCATTTTTTTTGGCATCGCATCGCTGGTCAAGGGGAAGGAGAAATCGGGGAACTCGGAGATATCTGAGAAATCGGAGAACTCTTCTTTCCTCATCATCTATCCTGCCTATCGTGAGGATGCTGTGATTCGTCAGTCGGTTGCCACTTTTCTGCAGCAGGACTATCCTACAGACCGCTACCGCCTGGTGGTTGTCTCCGACCACATGCAGGCTGAAACCAACGAGTGGCTGGCCCAACAGCAGCTGACGCTCTTACAGCCCACTTTCGAGAAGAGCTCGAAGGCCAAGGCCCTGCAGTTTGCCATCGACTACGTGGAGAGTCATCTTCAAAGATCCTCCACATTCACCCATGTGGTCATTCTCGATGCCGACAATGTCGTGGCATCCGACTTTCTGCATCGCCTCAACGAGGTGTGTGCTCAGGGCTATAGCGCTATTCAGTGCCACCGCACCGCTAAGAATGCCAACAACGACATTGCAGCACTCGATGGCATCAGCGAGGAAATCAACAACACCCTCTTCCGTCGGGCTCACAATGCCATCGGACTCTCCTCTGCCTTGATTGGCTCTGGCATGTGCTTCGACTATCCATGGTTCAGGGAGAACGTCCATCAGCTCACCTCTGCCGTAGAGGATCGTGAGCTGGAAGCACTGCTCATGAAACAGAACGTGTTCGTGAAATACGAGTCCTCCATTCATGTCATGGACGAGAAGGTGAGCAATCAGGACAACTTCCAGCGACAGCGATTGCGCTGGATGACGGGACAGCTCCAGACGCTGTTTCTCATGCTGCCCTATCTGCCTACCGCCATTCGCCACGGCAACGTCAACTATATCGACAAGACCATTCAGCAGATGCTCATTCCGCGCAGCATACTGCTTGTGCTCACCGCATTGCTATCAGTGCTCATCACCATCGTTGCCCCCACATGGAGCATCAAGTGGTGGTGCCTGCTTGGGGCTCTCTGTGCCGCACTGCTCATTGCCATTCCGAGAGCCCTGCGCACCAAGGCACTCTTCGGGAAGCTGGCCTCACTGCTCCTGCTGGTATGGCGCATGCTGAAGAACCTGATTCATATAGACCGCAGCAATAAAGAATTCATTCACACAGCTCACGACAAATGAAGATAGCCATTCTCACATCCGGCGTACTGCCCATCCCTGCCGTACAGGGAGGTGCCGTCGAGAATCTGCTCGATGCAGCACTGGCCTACAACGACAGTCACCACCTCCACGACATCACGGTGGTGAGTGCCTATCATCCTGCCGTACAGCAGCATCCGGCCTTATCGTCAGCTGTCAACCACTATCTGTACGTTAACAGGCAGAGCCGCTGGCATCGCTTCATGGCTAAGGTCTATGGCAAGCTTCACCACAACAGCTACTATCACTATCAACTGGAGTACTTCTTAGAGCAAGCCTACCGTCTCATCCGTGGGCAGCATTTCGACATCATACTGCTGGAGAACCGTCCGGGCTTTGCCATCAAACTGCATCGTCGCACCAAGGCTCGCATCCTCTCGCATGTGCATACCGACTTAGTGAACCCCGACACACCGCAGGTGCAGGCCATCATTGCGTCAACAGATGCCTTCCTCTGCGTGTCCGACTACATTCGCCAGCGCATCGCACTGGTCAGCAAGGAAGCGCCCTCGTCCGTAGTTTATAACGGGCTCGACACGCAGGCATTCTGTGCAACAGCTGAAAACACGGTCACCCGCCAGTCGCTCGGATTCAGCGATGACGATTTCGTGGTCATCTACACGGGGCGCATCGTGCCGAAGAAAGGTGTGAAGGAACTGGTGCAGGCCATTCAGCAGCTCAGCGACGATCCACAAGTGAAATTGCTGGTCGTAGGAGGCGACAACTATGCCGACAGCGTGAGCAGCAATCCCTATCTCGACGAACTGCACGAAATGGGCCGTCAGATGCAAGGACGTGTTTGCTTCACAGGCTTCGTTCCCTATGCTCAGTTGCCCGCCTACCTCCGTTTGGCTCAGGTGGCTGTCGTACCGTCACGCATCAATGAAGCTCTGGGCATGTCGAGCATAGAAGCCACAGCAATGGGACTCCCTGTGATAGCCACCAACGATGGCGGCATTCCTGAGACGCTTGTTGGGCAGAAGCACATTCTGATTGACAAGGACGGCGACCTGCCCACCCAGATAGCCGACGGCATTCGTTGCATCCGTTCCCACTATTCCGACTTCACCGGCAATCGGCTTGCCCCCTGGTTCACCCAGAAAGCCTATGCCCAGTCATTCTTTGAAGCAATCAAGCAATATGGCATCAAGTAGAGTACACAAGACCCTCATGAATGCACGGGTAGGATTCATTTTCTACTTCGTGACCATCTTCCTCGCCTTCTTTTCGCGGCGCATCTTCCTCGAGTGTTTAGGCGATGAGTTCATCGGATTGTCGGGTACGCTCTACAGTATTCTCAACTTCCTCAACATCAGTGAGATTGGCATCGGCACCTGTATAGCCTACTTCCTCTACAAACCCATCGAGGAACAGAACCATGCCAAGATCTGTGAGATCGTGTCCCTCTTCGGCTATCTCTACCGCATCGTGGGCACCGTCATTCTCACAGGGGCATTCATCGTCAGCCTCTTCTTTCCCCTCATCTTTGCCGACAAGGGTGTACCGCTCTCACTCGTCTATTTTGCTTTCTATGCCTTTCTCGGCTCCCACCTCATTGCTTATTTCATCAACTACCGTCAGATTCTGCTCGACAGCGACCAGAAGACCTACAAGATTTCCATCTGGACACAGACGGGCGGAGCCATCACCACCATCATTCAGATAGCGCTGGCCTACTACACCCACAACCCCTTTCTCTGGGCTGCAGTGCAGTTCCTGTTCAGCGTATTTACGTGCTGGATGCTCAACTGGGTCATCAACCGTGAATATCCCTGGCTCAAGACCGACAAGCGCCAAGGCCGAGAGATACTGAAGAAGTATCCTGAAATACTGGTCAAGGCCAAGCAGATATTCATTCACCGACTGAAGAACTTCTTCCTCTCCAAGAGCGACGAGATTCTCATCTTCGCTTTCGAGTCGCTGCAGATGGTGGCGTTCTACGGCAACTATACCATGATTGTGGGCAAGCTCACCGCCCTGTTCAACAGCGTGCTCGTAGGCATGAATGCCAGCATAGGCAACCTCGTAGCCGAGGGCAACAAGTGGAACATTCGCAAAGTGTTCTGGGAGTATGCCGCCTTCCGTTATTGGACCACAGGCATCTTCATCATCGCCCTCACGTTCCTCATCAATCCAGTCATCAGCTGGTGGTTAGGATCGCAATACATCTTGGCCAATCACATCGTGTTCCTCATTCTGCTCAACATGTACATCATGCTCACCCGTCCCTCTGTCGATCTGTTCATCAATGCCTACGGACTCTACGACGATGTGTGGGCAGCCTATGCCGAGGGCATCATCAATGTGAGTGTGACCCTTGTCTTCGGCTATCTCTACGGCTTGGTGGGCATCCTGCTGGGCAAGACCGTGAGCATGCTGCTGCTCGTAGTCATCTGGAAGCCCTACTACCTCTACAAGCGAGGTTTTCAGGAACCGCTCTTCGTCTATTGGAAGAACATCATCACCCATGTGCTGCTGCTCAGCCTCTGCCTGTTCGCCCAGCATATTGCAGTCCGAACGACTGGATGGCAGCCCGCCCCAACCATTCTGGGCATGCTGGAGTATGGCATATGCATCACCCTCCCCACCATCCTCGTCTATACCCTATTAGTCTATTTCTTCACCGCTGGTATGAAAGACCTGGCCAGTCGCCTGCCTATCCGAAAAATGAAAAGATAGAATAATTCAAGGAGTTGCTGAAATTCAGACTATATATAATGCCCTGAAAATGGGCAAATAAGCTAATGTCTGAACTCCAGCAACTCCCTAAACTTCTGTACTTTTAAAAAAAAGATTTACTTATTCTTCAGCAAGTCGCGAATCTCAGTGAGCAGCTCCTCCTGCGTGGGTCCAGCGGGAGCAGCAGGAGCAGCTTCCTCCTCTTCTTTCTTCTTCAGGTCAGACAGTTTGTTGATGCCTTTGATGAGCAGGAAGATACAGAATGCCACAATCAGGAAGTCGAGTGTGGTCTGCAGGAAAGCACCGTAGTTGATTGTCACAGGATCCTGCTCAGGAGTCAGCGGATTCACAGGCAGTTTTACACTGAGCTCCGTAAAGTTGATGCCACCGATGAGCCAGCCAATGGGAGGCATAATGATGTCGTTGACCAGTGAACTAACAATCTTGCCAAAGGCACCACCAATGATTACACCAACAGCCATGTCCATTACGTTACCGCGCATGGCAAAATCCTTGAATTCTTTAAAAAATCCCATAGTTTTCAAATTGTTTTTTGAAGGTTAAACGTTTCTGGATGCAAATATAACTATTTTTTGAAATACTTCAACATAAAGACAGAAAAAAATTATTCTTTTGCATCGGAAAGTTACCGAGCCTTAATCAGCGCATTGCAACGATTGGGGCACATGACTACAGATTTGTCGGACTGTTTCATCAAAAAGCAGATGCCGTAAATTGTAATCTGCATTTTGCAAATAGACTTTTTGGCAGTTTCGAAGGATTTTTTTTTAAGACTTTCCTTGTTTTTCAAATTTATTAATACAGTATTAGAGAGCTATTATTCAAAAAAAATCGTACCTTTGTGCCCGTAAACAAAGTTTTAGGTATAACCTTATTAAATTAACAAAGTAAAAATGACAAAAGTAGCTATTAACGGCTTTGGCCGTATCGGTCGCCTCGCTTTCCGTCAGATGTTCGAGGCTGAAGGTTATGAAGTAGTAGCAATCAACGACTTGACCAGCCCCAAAATGCTGGCTCATCTGTTGAAGTATGACACCGCTCAGGGCGGTTTCTGCGGCAAGTTCGGTGAGAACAAGCACACTGTTGAAGCTGGTGAGGACTTCATCGTAGTCGATGGCAAGAAGATCACCATCTATGCTATTCCTAACGCTGCTGAGCTGCCTTGGGGCAAGCTCGACGTTGACGTCGTTCTGGAGTGCACAGGTTTCTATACTTCTAAGGAGAAGGCTTCTGCTCACCTGACCGCTGGTGCCAAGAAGGTTGTAATTTCAGCTCCTGCTGGCAACGACCTGCCCACCATCGTTTACAACGTGAACCACAAGACCCTGACTCCTGCTGACACCGTGATCAGCGCAGCTTCTTGCACCACCAACTGCCTGGCTCCTATGACCAAGGCTCTGAACGACTTCGCTCCCATCCAGAGCGGTATCATGACCACCGTTCACGCTTACACTGGCGACCAGATGATTCTCGACGGTCCTCAGCGCAAGGGTGATGTTCAGCGCGCTCGTGCCGGTGCTCAGAACATCGTTCCTAACTCAACTGGTGCTGCTAAGGCTATCGGTCTCGTAATCCCCGAGCTCAACGGTAAGCTGATCGGTGCTGCTCAGCGCGTTCCGACTCCCACAGGTTCTACCACTATCCTGCACGCTGTTGTGAAGGGTGAGGTAACTGTTGAGGACATCAACGCTGCTATGAAGGCTGCTGCCAACGAGTCGTTCGGTTACACCGAGGAGAAGCTCGTTTCAAGCGACATCATCGGCATGAAGTTCGGTTCTCTGTTCGATGCCAACCAGACCATGGTTAGCAAGATTGGCGACGGCAACTCTCTCGTTCAGGTTGTTGCTTGGTACGACAATGAGAACTCTTACACTTCTCAGATGGTTCGCACCATCAAGTACCTCGCTGAGCTGAAATAAGATAACAGCCAAGCATACATAGAATAGGCCGCCCGATTCTTTGTCGGACGGCTTTTTTTGTGCTTTTGCAACAAGTAATAAAAAAGTTTTCAAAACATCTGTTTCATCTGCTTCCATCTGCAACACGTTGATGAACAGATAGTTACAAGAAGCAGATACGGAGCAGATGGAAGCAGATGTGTCACCATTATAGAGAGGGAGCAGATAAAAACATCTGTTTCCTTCTGTTTCTCACGTAAATGACTGATATTGTGAGCGTTGCAGACAGAAACAGATGAAACAGATGTTTTGCAAACTTTTCTTTTCTATAGTGTATGTCTGCTTCAGATATAGAATCTGTCACTCTACCTTTTAGGAGCAATCACACAGCGGTCTTGGATAGATTACATCGTGATTTAGGTTACTTCACGTTGCGATTTAGGATGGATTGCATCGTGGTTTAGGTTGTTTTGTGTTGTGAAACAGGTTGAATGACATTACCTTTCTGCCTAAACAGTTTGCTTTTTATCTGCAAATTATTGTTAACGCTCTAAACTTTTAGAGTAAAACATTTGCTCATTCTAAAATTTTAGAATACATTTGCAGTATCATTCTAAAAATTTAGAGCATTATGAAAGATAAATCGAAACTGACACAGGCCGAGACACAGGTGATGCAAGCCTTGTGGAGCCTTCCTGAAGATGGAGCATTATCATCAGAAATCATGGATCGCATGCCTGAACCAAAGCCGGCACCCACCACCCTACTCACGTTTCTGAAGATTCTGAAGGACAAGGGCTTTGTATCTTCCACGAAGGAGGGCAAGGCCCAGCGATTCCGCGCTGAGGTGTCGAAAGATGGCTACACCCGCATGTATATGAAAGAGGTGAAGCAGACGTTCTTCGGGGGTTCGCTCTCCTCTCTCGTCTCGTTCTTCGCCAAAGAAGAGCAGCTCAACGATCAAGAAATACAAGAGATACTGAATATCATTGAGAAGAAAAACTCCTAATCCTTGATTCACTTATGTACACACTTGTCCCTGGTCTATATCCTTTAGCCGCCATTGCGGTGTGCGCACTGCTTACGCTCATCTATTTCAGTGTGGTGCGCCTGAAGTGTTCGGCTCACTGGGCGATAGGGTTCATTTTTGCCACGATGCTGGTGACCACGGCTTTTTCACTGGTGAGTCCGATGCGATGGGTTGAGCTCGACACAGCAGTCGAACTTCTGGTGGAGCCCGAAGAGACCTCGGTGACACCTGTCACAGTGGTCGGCTTAGCTGATGAGCCTGTTCCATCGCTCAAGGTGAAGGCCAGAGAGTCCCTCGCCACTGATACACCGACCTTCAAAACCTTGCTGCACAATGCTTCCCATCTGTTTGGATGGCTGTGGCTCACCGGAAGTTGCGTCATGCTGCTCCATCTGATGTGGCAACTGTTGCGGTTGTTCTTGCTGAGACGTCAACAGGAGTATGTGAGCCAACAGGCTCATGTCCGGGTGTATACTACCGACGGCACCGAAGCCTATTCGTTTGGGCGCAACGTGTTCATTCCTCGCGGATTCGACGAAGAGATGCGCTGCTTCATGACTCTGCACGAACTGGCCCATGTCAAGCGGCATCATTTCCTGTGGCTCTGCGTGTTCCAGGTGTTGCTGGCCGTGAACTGGTACAATCCTTTCTGCTGGTTGTTGTTGCATGAGATGCGACTTCAGCAGGAGTTGCAAGTGGATGGCGACGTGCTCCGTCAGGGCGTTGACCGCACTGCCTATCAATATTCCCTGCTGCGTGCCTCAATGCTGGGTGGCAGTCCTGTGTGGATTCTCTCTGCTTTCGGTCGCAAGCCTATCACCCATCGTGTGGCGTTCATGAATAATGACATCAACGCACGCTCCAATATGCACCGTGCCGTTGTTTCCTCCTTGCTGGCCCTCTTGGTGCTGTCGCTCTCTGTGGTCGTGGCCTGCCAGAACAACGCGAAGCTGAGGGAGCACCCTTTAATGGGCTGGTGGAAGATGGACTTCACCAAGAACACCGACAGCGATACTGAGATGTATCCTTTTGGCAAGCAGATAGCCTTCTACAACTACGACACCTTCCTCACCATCACCTACCGTACACGCAACGGCAAGACATTGTACTTCACTTTTTCGGCAGAAGAGACCCGATTGAAGGGCGACACGCTCGTCGATGCCTTGGGCGAACCCATGCGTTACAGATTTATCGACGAGAACACGTTTCAGAACGAGTGGTATAAACAGCCCTACCAGAATGCTATGCCGCAGGGACCGGAGATTACCGACCAGTGGAGCCGTATCGAGGTGGATGAAGAACTGCTGGAGCTGTTCCAGACGCTCTATCATGCCGATGAAGCCCACAGCGGAAAGTTCGATGGTGTGTGGCAGTGCGAAAATCCAGAGAAGGCGCACAAGTATTTGGTGGTCAATGCCGACTTGGCGCTATTGCTTTACTTCCATCGCCAGGAGCCAAAGGCTTATCGGGCTGCCGGTCATGGCTATTGTGGAAGACTCCAAGATTTTGGCGAATTTCTACAGATAGGCTACGAAAAGCCTGTGCAATACACCATGCCCGATGCCGACCGCTTCATTGTCAAAGATGATACCGAAGAAAAAATTTACTGTCGCATCCCCATGCCAGCCAACTTGAAACGCATGTTCTCGGCCCCCATGACCCACGAACACTACGACAACCACCCGTCAGATGCCGAGCAGCCAGAGGAACAGTCAGAAGAGCCTGTGTTTGGCATAGCTGAACACATGCCAGAATTCCCCGAAGGACAAGTCGAAATGTATAAGTGGATCTGTCATGTCATCAAGTATCCTAAAGAATGTATGAACGAGGGGAAGAGCGGAACTGTCAGACTCCAGTTCATCGTCGAGAAAGACGGGAGCATCAGCCAGCCACGCATCCTTTCCTCAAGCGACCCGCGCTTTGAAGCCGAGGCCCTGCGTGTCTTATCGCTCATGCCCCGATGGAAGCCAGGCCGCCAGCAAGGACAAAGAGTCCGATGCAGGATTACGCTCCCTATCACGTTCCGTCTGCACTGAACTTTCTTATTTCCTGATTCTCCTGTGAGGATCATCCACTATATCTGAAAAGAAACAGAATACAAACTGATTTTTCCTGTTCCGAAATGGCAATGGGTAGCCAGGCCTGTACCCAGACACTAAGGTAGGAACGACCGTATGTTGAACCCTTTAAAATAACTGAAAACAATGAAAACGAATCTTAGAAACCACTCTTGGCTGCGCCTGATGTGCGCAGCAGTTGTAGCACTGTTCTCCATGACTGTAATGGCTCAGACTGGCGAGGACGAAGTATTGAACAAATGCGAGGTAATGCCCCGCTATCCCGGTGGTGAAGCCGCTATGATGAAGTTTCTCTGCGACAACGTGAAGTACCCCAAGGAAGCACAGGAGCAAAAGAAGCAGGGGCGCGTCATCGTGCAGATGGTCATCCGCAAGGACGGCACGCTCACCGACTTCAAGGTTGTGAAGTCAGCCAGCGACCTGCTGGATGCCGAAGCCCTGCGCGTGGCTAAGCTGCTGCCGAAGTTCACCCCCGGCAAGGAGAAGGGCCAGCCCGTCAGCGTGCGCTATACCTTCCCCGTTGCTTTCCGCCTCAAGTAGTTATTCCCCCTTTTCCCCGTAGGCAGCGGTGATGCCGCTGCCCACTACCCACTTTTTCCCTTTTGCCTTATGAAAAGACTCCTTTTGCTGACCCTGCTGGCCAGTACAGCCACCCTTATGCCCGCTCAGAACGAGCCACAGGACATGAAACAATCCCCCACGGAGCGAACCGTCTCACTATGGGGCCACGTAAAGAACTTCCTCACCCGTGAGGGCATCCCCAACGCACTCATCACCGTGATGCGTCCAGACTCGTCGGTCATCGATACCCTGCGCACGTTCAACATGGGCAACTGGCAGGCCACGAAAAATGATGCCGGCTACAGGCTGAAAGTGCCTGCCCGTCCGCAGAAGTTCATCATCCGCGCCGAGCATCCCGACTTCGAGACCACCTATGTGGATTTCGAGATCAAGCGCATCTCGCGCAACACCTACTTCGATGCGCCGTGGCACCTCATGAAGCCGAAAGCCTCCAATGAGAGCCTTTCGGGCGGTACGCTGGGCGAGGTAGTGGTGAAGAAGACCCGTGTGAAAATGTTCTATCGCGGTGACACCATCACCTTCAATGCCGATGCCTTCAACATCCCCGACGGCTCCATGCTCGATGCCCTCGTCCGACAGATGGACGGCGTGGAACTGAAGGATGATGGCCGCATCTTCGTGAATGGCGAGCAGATAGATGAGCTGCTGCTCAACGGCAAAGACTTCTTCAAAGGCAACAACAAGGTGATGCTCGACAACCTGCCAGCCTATACCGTGAAACAGGTGCAGACCTACCGCAAGACCACCGACCTGAGCACCTATTACGGTCAGGATGTAGAGAAGAAGCGTTTCGTGATGGACGTAAAACTGAAACGAGAGTATAATCAAGGATATATGGGGAATGTGGAAGTAGCTGGCGGAAAGCCATTTAGCGAGGATTTCTGCGAACGCTACCTTGCCCGTCTCTTCGGCATGCGCTACACCAATAACTCGCGACTGAGCATCTTTGGCAACATGAACAATGTAAACGAGAACCGCCGTCCGGGCAGCGACGGCGAGTGGAGTCCCAGCAACATGCCGTCGGGCGAACATGAGAACCGCATGGGCGGCATCGACCTTCTCGTCGACGAGAAGGACAAACGGTGGCGCGAGCATGCACAGGCCAACGTTCATTGGGTCAAGAGCAACAACATTCAGCTTGCCAGCATTGAGCAGTTCCATACCAATGCCCCCTCTACCTATCAGCGCAGTGCCAATCAGAGCAAGGAACAGGGGCTGGTCATCAACGTGCAGAACATCTTCCAGTTGCAAAAGCCTTTCTTCCTCTACAACGGCACAGGCTTCACTTACACCGAGGGCGACAAGACGATACTCAACCGTTCGGCACAGTTCCATGACGACCCTTCACGCTACGGCCACGTCAACGACCTGCTCGACAGCATTTTCTCAGCCTCACTCAGTGTCGAAGTTCAGCAGATGCTGGTCAACAGTGCGCTCCGAAAAGAAGAAAGTTCGCAAAACAGCACCGACATCTGGTCGAACACCTCACTCAACTACAAGTTGCCTTCGGGCGACGGCACAGGCTTCGACCTGAACTTTAAGCACTCACACGAGCACAAGTACAATGAGACGGAACAGCAGTCGCGCTACCAGCTCACGCCCTCAATGAACAACATTCTGAACCGACATGGCCGCACGCCCTCACGCTCCAACTACGGGGCCATATCGCCCTTCTATCGCATCACGTGGCCCAGCGGCTTCTATCTCTACACCGAGTATCGCTTCTTGTTCCGTCAGCGCGAGAACACAAACGAGCTGTTTCTGGCCGACACGCTCGACTTGCAGAACAACTACGACCGCACCCACCGCCGCGTGGAGAACCGACTGGCCATCACCCCTGGCTTTCAGCGAGAGGGCGACGGCAAGTACATACGCGCCTTCTACCAGATGCACTTCTACAACGTGAACGAACGGCTTGACTACCGCAGTGCCTACGTCGATACCTCGCTTGTGCAGCACTGCTGGACCATGTCGCCCGAACTGCACATTCAGCTCGCCTCGCACAACTGGAGCCGAAGCATCAACTTCTTCTATGGCATAGAGTTCCAGACACCCGACTTGTTCCAGAAGGTGGACATCCTGAACAATGAGAATCCGCTCATTCGTCGCTACGGCAACCCGAACCTGCGCGGAGCCACAAACCACCGCATGCAGTTCAGTATGAACCGCAACTGGCGCGAGAAGCGGATCTCCCACAACATAGGCGGCGGGCTGCGGTTCTTCCGACATCAGGTGTCGCAAGGACAGACCTACGATACCACTACAGGTATCACCACCTACCGCCCCGAGAACGTGGAAGGCAACTGGCAGACCTATTTTTTCAACTTCCTGAACATGCCGCTCGACAAGCCCAAGCGCCTCATGATGAACATCTATACCCACGGCGACTACACTCGCCACGTTGACATTGCTGCCACCACCGCCTCTCCGGCTGCCATCGCTTCCGCTACGAATGTCGGGGCTTCCGCTATGCAACAGCAGCCCCTCACCCACGTCAACAACTACTACATCGAGAACCGCCTCACCCTCAGCTACACCTTAGGCAACCTGTCGCTCAGCCTGCCCACCTACATAGAGTATCGCCACACCACCAATCAGGAAGGCACCATCACGCCCATCAATGCCCTGAACTTTCAATATGGGCTGACTGCCAACTACAACTTCAAGCGCAACGACGAGAGCCGCTTGCCCCGATGGCTGCAAGGCTTTACGCTGGCCACAGACCTGAAGATGTTCTCGCGTCGCGGCTATGGCTCGTCTGAGCTGAATACCAATGATCTGGTGTGGAATGCCTCTATCGCGCGCAGTTTCTTCAAAGACCGTCTCACGGTTCGCCTCGAAGGGTTCGACCTCTTGGGACAGCTGTCATCGACACTCATTTTCATCAACGGACAGGGGCGCACCGAAACGGTCAACAACACGCTTCCACGCTACCTGATGCTCCACCTGAGTTACAAGCTGACAAAACTGCCGAAGAACAAGAAAGGAAAATAAAAAAAAGGAATCACGAAACAAATAACACGAAAAATCATCATAAGAAAGTTAGTAAAAAAGTAATGCCTTAGTCTAAAGCCAAAAAGCACGCTAACGCAAAGAGTCTGTTCCAAAAGACAGACTCTTTTTGTTTTACAAATGACAAATGCTCCCAATTCCTTTTTTTTTACTTATATCAACAAAACGTGGAGGAAAGCAAGGTTTCTGATAGTTTTTCTTTGCCAGTCGAGCTAAAAGCAATAACTTTGCACCCATCGTTTTAAAAAAAATAGGTATTAGCAAGGAATAATGAAGACTTTCGATTTCACGCCGAAAATGGTTTCGGCTCTCAAGAACTACGACCGACAGACGTTTATGGCCGACCTCATGGCTGGCGTGATTGTCGGCATCGTTGCCCTACCGTTGGCCATCGCGTTCGGTATTGCCAGCGGCGTATCGCCCGAGAAGGGCATCATCACCGCCATCGTTGCAGGACTGGCTATCTCGGCCCTGGGCGGCAGTAAGGTGCAGATAGGCGGCCCCACAGGTGCATTCATCGTGATTGTGGCTGGCATCATCAACCAGTATGGCATGCAGGGACTGACCATCGCCACGCTTATGGCAGGCATCTTCCTCATCGGCTTCGGACTGCTGCGGCTGGGCACCATCATCAAGTATATTCCCTACCCCATCATCGTGGGCTTCACCAGCGGTATTGCCGTGACCATCTTCACCACACAGGTGAAGGATCTTTTAGGCATGCAGATTGAAGGGACTGTGCCAGGCGACTTTGTGGAGCGGTGGATGGTATATTTTCAGAACCTGAGTCACATCGACCTCTGGAGCACGTTGATAGGACTGGCCAGCGTGGTGATCATCACCATTACGCCAAAGCTGAGCAGACGCGTTCCAGGTTCGCTTGTTGCAATCATCGTGATGACCATCGTGGCACTGCTGCTGAAAGAGTATGCCGGCATCACCACCATTGAGACCATCGGCGACCGCTTCAGCATCAACTCCCAACTGCCCGATGCCGTAGTGCCCGAGCTGTCGTGGGAGACGGTGAAGGGACTGGTGGCTCCGGCTATGACCATCGCTGTGCTGGGCGCCATTGAGTCGCTGCTCTCAGCTACGGTGGCCGACGGTGTGATAGGCGATCACCACAACTCTAACACAGAGCTGATAGGTCAGGGCGTGGCCAACATCGTGTCGCCCCTCTTTGGCGGCATTCCCGCTACGGGAGCCATTGCCCGCACGATGACCAACATCAACAACGGAGGCCGCACGCCTGTGGCTGGCATCGTACACGCTGTGGTGCTGCTGCTCATCTTCCTGTTTCTCATGCCACTGGCAAAGTACATCCCGATGGCTTGTCTGGCTGGCGTACTAGTAGTGGTGAGCTACGGTATGAGCGGCTGGCGATCGTTCATAGCACTCATGCGCAACCCGAAGAGCGACGTCACTGTGCTCATTCTGACCTTCCTGCTCACCATCATCTTCGACCTGACGGTGGCCATCGAGGTGGGTCTGCTCTGCGCTTGTCTGCTGTTTATGCGCCGTATGAGTGAGACCACCGATGTGAAAGCCATCAGCGACGAGATTGACCTGAACGAGGATGCCGATATGGAGCGCGGCAATCTGATTCACCTCACCATTCCGCAGGGTGTGGAGGTCTATGAAATCAACGGTCCTTACTTCTTCGGTGCAGGCAACCGTTTCGAGGACATCATGAGCCGCTACGGACAGCGCCCGAAGGTGCGCATCATCCGCATGCGTAAGGTACCATTCATCGACTCAACGGGACTGCACAATCTGGAGAACATGTGCTTGATGAGTCAGAAGGAGGGCATCACTATCGTGCTCTCAGGTGTGAACGAAAAGGTGGAGACCGTGCTCAAGCGCAATCACTTCGACCGGCTGCTGGGTGCAGAGAACATCTGCAACCACATAGACCTGGCACTGGCTCGCGCAGAAGAACTAATCAAGAAATAGAGCGTTTTTTTCAAGAATTAGAGAATTAGAGAAACTTCAGCTTATGACAGATGTATAGAACTGTGCATACTGCCTGAGCACCGTTTCCTTTCTATATCGGGCAGCCTGCTGGCGAGCCTCAACGCTCATCGCACTGCGCAGGGCAGGCGACTCAATGAGCTGGCACATCTTGGCCGTAAGGTCGGCCACGTCGCCATTGCGGGCCAGTAGGCCATCGGTGCCGTGAGTAA
>JAEEGG010003979.1_pt1 | contig 36222 bp, 40 predicted proteins | sample 9134161 | NCBI WGS metagenome assembly JAEEGG01 (sample SAMN16246543, study PRJNA631951) | gut metagenome | biome: gut microbiome; feature: rumen; material: CR-attached | host: Bos | place: Iran: Karaj | collected 2018-10
GCACTTTGGTCGGGATAAGGCCAAACGCAAACTGAAGCATGTTCATCACAAGACGCGACATGCGTCCGTTGCCGTCCGCCCATGGATGGATAGTCACCAAGCGGTAGTGCGCGACGAATGAAATCCTATAGGCAGCAAGGATATCTTTCTTTGGCAAGGCAGCGCGTTCGCTATTGAGCCATCGGCAGAAGTCCGACAAGGCTTGTGGCACCTTCTCATGCGCCAGATAAGAGCGTCCGCCGAAGCCCGCGGTCACATTGAGTTTGCGCAACTCTCCTTCTGCGGAGGAGAAAGAACCCAAAGGAGTGTTATACGGGCCACCTGTGTTTCTCATTACGATAGCAGACAGACGGCAGAGCATATCTACGCTATAGGGAGTGTGTTGCTCCGCAATTTTTTGTGCCTCCTCGTACGCCGCTTTGAGATCAAGGTTCATCATCTGCTCTTGGAGCGTACGTCCCGGAGCCGTGATGCCTTCGTCGAAAAGCAGTTGGTTCTCGATCTCCGTAACGGTAGAACCCTCGATGGCAGTCGAGTGCGTAATGATAGAATACAAGTAGAATTTCTTGTAGTCTATCTGCTGGTCGATGCCCAAGGCTCGGTAGCGTTCTATGGTTTGCAGTATATCAGCCATGTTTGTATTATTTAGCGATTGTCTTTTTACCTTGCACACAAACTGCGTGCAAAGTTACAAAAAATTTTTGATATATGCAAATTATTTTTGCATATTGTGCAAAATCCGCTGAATAAATTACAGTCAAGCCACAATGTTGTGCAATTTTGCAATTATGTAATGCGCCCATAAAAAAACAGGACCGAAGTCCCGTTTCTTTAAGTGAGTCGCCGCCAATGGGCATCAGCGGTTTTGTCGATGCGGCCAAGTTTGCGCCAGCGACAGAGGAGAGAATTGACGCTGGTCGGCGTGACAGACTGGTTCTTACGCGCTCGCAGACGGATGAGGTCAGCGGTGGTGAAGTCCTTGGGGAGGAGTGCCAGGAGAGATGATGCTGCACCTCGTTCGGTCATGGCATCCAGTGCACCGGTCAGTTCTTGCTCCATCTGTTCGCCCCACAACTCCATCTGGTTACGGAAGACATATTCTGCTACCCATTCCGCGAATTGTCCGACACTCTTGGTGAACTTGCGGTTTTCAAGGAGATAGCAGAGCATACCTGCGCGGAAGCCGATAACACCTGCACGACGACGAAGCGTATCCATGGCATGAGAGTCTGCGTCGATAGCTTGTTGGCGTTTCACTTCAAGCCAGTCTGCTATGACCTTATCGAGTTGCGGGCAAACGAGTGTGCCTTGCTCTGCGTCCAATTGTCGCGCCCAGCGGATGATCTCGGCGCGCTCGGATTCGGTGTATGGCGCAAAGACAGGGATTTCAGTGAAACTGGTGTCCGGCAGTTGCGCAAAACAGACACGTGTGGCAAGACCATTTTCGAGATCTTTGAAGAACCGTTTCATACTGTTGGGTGTGCCGGTCAGAAGCAGGTTGTAATAGACCTTGATATGGGCATTGAACGAAGCATCGGACATGTACGCTTGACCGTATTCCGCGTTGTCGAAAGCGAGACGGTAGATATCACTCTTTTGGCTCCAAACACCGGCACGTTCAGACTTGACCAGCGTGTCCATTTCTTCGCCTATGCCGATGAGGTGTTTGCCTTCGGCGTATGTCAAGAGTTGGAGCAGTTTCGCAATAGAAATGGCTACGCCATTGTTACGCGGACAAGCGTGCGGATCTTCCGGTTGGTTCTTGCTGTTCTTGGACGCGCGGAGTTTGTCCTTGTACGCTTGTTCCTTCTCTCGCTCGATGGCATCTTGCTCGTTGATCGGAGTGAGTAAAAGATCCAACGGTTTGCGGATGAACGACTTACCGGAAGCAGCCGGAGCCGTGATACAAGAGAAGAACGAGAGCGATTGCTCCTGACGGTCAAGGTACTCGAAGCGGATGCGTGTTGCCAACGTGCCGAGGACAGGCAGCGCTGCGATGACCATGGCTGGTTGAAATTCCTCCGGTAGCCGCCTGCAAATAAGTTTTAGCAGGCGAGGCAATTCCGGAAGTTTCAACATTGTAGATTTGATATTTGAGATTTCAAATTTGTCATTTGTCATTTCACGCTCGCAGATAGCGATGGCCGACTGGACGATGACAGGTGTTTGAGACTTGCGCGGATGACCGATAGCGGAGCTGATGGCTTGGCGGCGTTCGGACTCGGACAGACCGAAGTCGGGAAGAATCGCCAAGAGCATGTCGGCGTTGAAGTCGCAAATGTAACGCATGTAGTTGGCGAGGGAGAAATAAACGGTGTTGCGTTCACCGATTTCGGCTCCTCCGGCTGCGCCCATGGCGAGCATGAGTTGATTGACTATCGCGGAATACTCTATTCCTCGATATGTCAGACCGGCTTCGCCTGACGGATTATGCGGCGGCAAGGCTTTGTCGGGATACAATCCGGAATCAATAGACGAAACTTCTCGCTCGGCAAATAAACCTGCCTCGTATATCCAGAGGATGTACGAACGCGGGACGACGTAACTGGCGCGGGCGAGGTCTTTGGTAACGGAATCGTACTCGGGGATGTTGAGCGCGGTGGCAATACGGAGTTGCGCGGCTTCAATGGACTCGCGTTCGAGACGTTCACCGATGATACGGATTCCGTGACCGGAAGCGGTGATGGCTACCAAGTAGATTTTGTTGTCAGAGAGCAACTGTTTGTCGATAGTTTCAAACCACTCACGGGGATTGTCCACGTGATCGACATCGAGCATGGCGAGACCGGACGGAATAGCATCGGCAGAGACGCGTTTGCCGTTTTTGAACGACGCTGCGTGCGGGATGATGATAGGCAGACGCTTCTTGAGTGCTTGCTTGCGGTCGGCATAGTCGGTTGCATTGGGATCGAGTGCGGCGATAGCGGCACAGGTGTTAGTTACTGCGGGAGAGTCGATGAGGCTATCCCAGATTTCGGGTGTACATACTTGCGGTACACCGGCGTTTACTTTTTCTTGATAACAAAACATATATATAATGTTTAATGATTAATGTTTAACGTTAGCGGATTTCTCGGCGTTCCACCGGTCATGTTTCTCTGCCGCAGGGGCGCGATTAACTACGTTTTTCCAGTTATAGCCTACGGGATGGATTTCTTCGTGATCGTCGGGGTAGGGTTTGCGTTCTTTCTTGGCCTTGCGCCCAAGCATTTTCTGGAACGTATCCCATTCCTCTTCGGTCACTTCGAGTTTCTGGATGTTAAGCGGATTCCATACGTCGCAGTCGATGATGACGTCCTGCATGGTGGCGCGGCAGTGGGTCTTGAGCGGTACGCCCAGCACACCCGGCACTTGTCCTTTGTCCTCGTAGTAGGGGCAGGCGCTACTACACTTCACGCCGCCCTTACGAATTGCTACTAACAGCATATGTACTACTTTTTGAGTGCTTTGATACCGTTAACCACTTCGCTGAGTTTCATCTCGCAGAGGTTATCTCCCATCTGATCGACTTGCGCACCGAGGATGTCGGCGAGTTCGTGACTGTTGGCATAGTCGGTGTGCGGGATGTACAACTCCAACTTGACGTGCGAGTCGTTGGCTGACACTTTGCCGTAACGGCATTTGTCGAGTACGAGCCAGTGTTTCTCCGGATGGATCTCGTGCCTGTGCGCGCCTTTTTCGGTAAAGGTGAACTTGTCTTCCCCATTCCGGCAGAGTGTTCCCTTGCGGCAGTCCATCACTTGTAAATCACTTCTTTTCATTTGCGTCTTCAAATCGACGCACAAATACAAATTTTTCTTCATGTTACGAAAATTTGTGCTCGGCTTGATGGTGAATGCATTCGTGGGTACCCAAGCCCGCCAAACTTTCGCGGTTAAACCATTTTAACTATAATCGGACCTCACCTCGTTGTGAGCGTCGTTATATAAAAGTCTAAAATTGTGCCAATTTACCCCATACTGTTAGTCGTGGTATGAACGTTCATTTCATACAACATCTTGCTCAACGTTCGGTATAAAACTCGCCATCGTTTCAGTACATACGGTTCCCATGTGGCGTCCGTCCAGGGGTATCGTGCGCCATTGATCATGTTGTTGGCATAGCTCATCTTGCGCATCGAGCAATGCGCCAGCACTTGTGGCACGTTCTGAGCGTGCATCCACCGGACAAATGCCGAAAGCGGAGGTCGTTGGGGATTGGACTTGAAGAGGTTGTTGTCTTGCATGCATTGTAGCACGACGAGCCAATCCCAATGTTCGGTCATTAGGGTGTACCACTCGGTGTGCATACGTTGTATGCGCGTCAGGATAGCCACAAGAACTTGTTCTTGTGTTGCCAGTGTTTCGGGCTGTAGATAGCCCAGACGGATGAGCACTTCGTTAAGTGTCTCAGTTTTACCGCTACGTGCGGTTTCGATTTGATTTATTGCCATAATCGTTTCGAATTATGGCCTCTCGTCAATCCATTTCGAGCTTCGAGGTAATGTATGTTAGGTTTGGAACCTCTCTGCTCTATCCAAACTCGGATTGGCCGATTAAACAATCAATTTATTTTAAGGATCGCTCCTATATATCGCACATATCTATGTTTTTAGGTTACTTTTGGACTTTTTTCTATATTACGTGCATTTAGTTGCTCAGGTTAGCTTCGCGCGTGCCTAGCACAGTAGTATATATTAAAAACCTTACTTTTCTCAAAATCGAGTACAAAGGTAGTGCAATTTTTTTATATATCAAAAGACACCATTTTTGTCGATTCCGAGAGCAAAATTACAGAAACTTTTCGATATGAGCAAAATATTTCCGAATAATATCCGAATAAAGATATGACTGAGCGATTAGAGAGAAATTGGAGAGAAACTTGAAAGTAATTGGAGAGAAACTCGGAGTGCATACAAAACAAAAAAAAGTCCTGCACATAGGCAAGACTCTCATTTCATAAAATCGAGTGAATTTTACTTGAATGCACTAAAAAAGACTACGGCAATTTTTCTGTATAATAGAAGTTTTCCGTTTGATTCTCTATTTTCAGGTGCTCTGTTCGTCCATCCTGCTTCTGCTTTTCCTCCCAATATACTCAAAGCAGAAGATTGACGTATTGATTCTTTATCGGTGACTATTTTATCGCAAGCATCATTTATAAATTTGGCTCCAGCAAGATAACCTTTGTCGGTAAAGATATTCCTCTCTATCAGAATCTTGAATACAGCTCCCCAGTCTGCTTTGTGCTTGCACAAGTCCGCTTCATAAACCGCTTTTATACCCGACGTCTCTTTATAAAACGGTACTTTCTTATTCTCCCTTTCTATATCACCGATACCTATAGAACTGCAGAATGTTTGCTCGTATTGGATATAAGTTTTTTTGAATTCTTCCGGCAACCACGAAGGAGTCTTCCCCATAAGTTCAGAAATTCGTGCCTTTGCAACTATCTCTGCATCGGCTTTTGTCGGTATGGCAGAGAGTTCCGGATTATCAATGCTCTTTAATTCTTCCCAACATTCTTTTATTACATTATCCCTGTAGATAGAAAATAAATCTACTCGGTTCTTTAGCGATACCGAACAGACATCAAGCACTAATTGATCAAAGGAACGCGTCTTAGATATATATAGTGAAAGCGCATAAAATGCAAGAATCTCCTGAAAACTATGTTCTGAGAACTTGATGTCATCATTGGAGGTCTTCATGGATACTATTCTCTCTAGTATCCGCCACCATCTTGTATCGTTATTCGTCAGATATGCAGTTGCGACTTGAAAACCAAAATTCACGCCTAAAGGGTATCCGATTTTGTCTAGTTTGTCTGCAAATGCACTACGCAATGTGACGAGTACTGATTGTAGCCAAACGGCATAATCATAATCGTCCAACAACCCCGCCATCGCTTCCGTCAATATAGTCCGTTCCCATTCACATTCTTTATCCAGATGATGAAGTATTTCATCTTCTAACTTCCATGTGGTATATTGTATGTGAGCGCCAGCTATTCTTTCTTTTGTTCTGGTTGTGTCAAAATGAACATTGCGTCTATCATCATTGAGATATTCACAGACCCTATCTGCTATTTGGGCGCTTATAAAATTTCCACACAAACGCGCAACTCCAAACTTTTCATATGCTTCTTCTAAATTGTCAATATCGTGTACTTCAGCATTCTCGAATTCATCAACATATCTTTTGAGTATTTCTCTTTCTGAAGGCGTGACAGTAGGATATTTGACATTAGGTTGATGAATGCCTCTTAATTCGTTATTAAATAAAAAAACAGATGGGTTATTATAATTCCAATTTAATACAAGAATATAGCCTTTTGTTCCATTGCTGAATTCAATATATGGTGCAAGAGTCACGCAAGTTGCCGGTCCAACCATAGCATAACTATCCGGTGCTGCATATATCTCAGAATGATTGCTTCTCATGGGATTAACCGATAATTGTGTGTGTGAATCTGTGAATGTGTGAATTTTACTATTTTAATCCCATAAAATCGCTCAGTGGTCGGATTTGTGGGCGATATGTATTAGCACGTTGTTTTAAATTGGGCAGAATCTTGTACTCGATAGGTTTGGTCTCGAATGGAATAACGATGTAGTAAACAGCATGTTCAGGGTGGAAACCGTGCTTTTCAAGTGTTTCCTTAGTCCAGATAGAGAACGAACCTTCTTTGCCTTTCTGAATATGGAATAGTTGTGCGTTCTTTCCATCTGAATGGAGTAACACGTATTTCATCCTTTCAAACCCCGGCTTTACTTGCAACGAACCATCACTATCACCTGCACGCATGTAACAGATACCTTTCTCTACCATTAGTTCGCGTGTCTCTTTGCGCGCATGATTGACGAGAACAGTTATTTCTTCCGGGTTCTCACGCATCTTACGGAGAATTTTTTCCGCAGTTGGAGCATCATCAATTTGCTCTTTGCGGCGCATACCATATTGCAAGAAACTTTCGGATTGATCTATACCGACAAATTTACGTCCGAGCATGTTTGCCGCAATGCCGGTCGTACATGAACCGGCAAATGGATCTAAGATAGAATCTCCCTCGCGCGTACAAGACAGGATGACGCGATATAATAAGCGTAACGGTTTTTGCGTAGGGTGCTTACCAAGACGCATTTCCCAAGGTGAGAAAGTCGGCAAACGCCACACGTCCGATAAACGCTTTCCCCCGTTCAACATCGTCATTAACTCCGAATTGAAATAATGAGGCTTCTTTTCGGATTTGCGCGCCCATACAATATATTCCGCAGAATAATTGAGGTACTGATCAGATAGGATAGGCTTGGCGTCGGATTTCTCCCAAACAACAAAGTTGAGAATCTTAAAACCAAGTTCCGTGAGAATCGTGGCTACAGAAAAGATATTGTGATACGAGCCACAAACCCAAATAGTACCATTGTCCTTTAGTCTATCACGACAAGTAGAAAGCCAAGTCCTATTAAACTCATCTATCTCCTGTTGTGAACGTGCTTTGTCCCAATCGCCTTTATCAAACGTCTTTTCTTGCCCATTCTTTTTAGCCGTGTACCCTTTTGATAAGAAGTAAGGCGGATCAGCGAAAATCATGTCGAATTGCTCCGGCATGGCAGACATCACTTGTGAAGAATCGCCGTGATATAATGTAAAATCGGAATCGTTAGTCCAATAAGGTTGCATAGGGCGATTAGTGCAAATCAAAATTGAATACCAAAGCCTCTACCATACTATGACGATTCTCAATATGACCACCACTATGATAGAAATGCTCCATCGTCTCGATGTTAAATCTGCCCCATAATTCATCTATCATCTGGTTGTTGCGGAACTCATTGTGATGCCATGTAGAAAGGATGAAACGTGCAGGTGTGTTATTCAACGCCTCATATAACTGGTGCTCGTTTTCTTCTGTCCATCCGTTATAATAATCCACATAACGTCCAAAATATGGCGGGTCGCAATAGATAATATCACCTGCTTGGGCGCGTTGTATCGTCTCTATAAACGACACATTGTTGAATTCCCAATGGTGTTGTTGGCATTGTTCCTGAACGCCTGCAACTTGATTGCAAATCTTAGTAATGTATGCTGGTGCAAAGCGTTCCGGCTTTTTACAGAACGGGATATTCCATTGTCCGTTTTTGTTAAAACGCATCATTCCGTTAAAGCCAGCACGTGACAGAAATATAAAATCGTAAGGATCAAATTCGCGATTGAATCGGTTTTTGACTTCCTTATAATGCGCGTAACCGGCATTCTCTGCTTGAGCCAATAAATTGCCTTCTCGTTGCAGATACTCACGCATGGTCTGGGGTGTGATATTTCCTGCCAATACCTCATTATAAAAACGGATGATATGCGGATTTGTATCTCCGACAATACGAGTGCCGCCAACTTCCGAATTAAAGCCGACTACACCTGTTCCAAAGAATGGCTCAATCCAATTGGCGTGTTCCATGTCAATGCCGGATTGCCGAACGATGTCGTTAATCCAAGGAACTAGTTTGGTCTTGATACCCTGCGATTTAATAGGAGGTATTACCATGTTATTGCAGCAATTTGAGTTTCTCGGATTGGGATTGGAGATACGCTTTGTAAGTCGCCAGATTATGGTAGCGCGGAGTGCCTATACCAGCGGTACGAGCATCTACCTTATTGTAATAATTCATCCAATAATCATCGAAGACTTCTTCTCCAAGAGCAGCAAATGGACCATTACCATTAATAAGGTCGTTGATATTGGTAATACCACCAATGTTACGCGTGTTTCCACTGCCTGGAAGATCTTTAGCGATTTTCCATTTAGGCTGAACAAAGAAAATGAAATGCTCAATCACAGAATGAATAGCGCTCAATTCATCTACGCTATATACGGTCTTTTCTTCCGGTGCTATGACGCTTTGCTTATAAAGCATACCCAATACGATGTGAGCACTATAGGAATTATATGTATAATCCATGCTCTTTACTACGTCACGCTCACGGAAATATCCCCAATATGAACCAAGCGTTAATCCGTTGACACTATCAGATTCATAATAACTAGATTTGAAATCTACTGCAAACAAGTGTCCTTCGTCGTCTTTGAAGGTCAAATCGGGATAGAAATTCTGAGCCGACGGAAGTTCCAAAGTCATATTGTGCCTTTTAGCAAAAGCGTCTAGACGTGGGATAAGGAGTATCTCAATGATTTTAGAGACAACTTTGGTGTCGTTCGTAATGGTGTAAACATTCTTATTGACATCAATGAAACCTTTTACAATCCAATCGTGACTGTCCGTTTCGAGGTATGCCTTGTAAGATTTTACCTCTTCCGTTAATAACTCAAAAAATTGTTCTTTTGTCATATGTATTCTGTGTTTTTGTTCAACTCCTTTGCTATTCGCTTTTGCAAAGCGGCTGCAAAGGTACTACTTTTTTTCGATATATGCAAGGTTTTATACAAAAAACTGTCTATTGCAGGATTGCAGGATTGCACATCATTTTGTGTCGTTGGAGGGCATTATATAATATAAATATTAATATAATGACTATTTATTTGGGGGTGGTTGAAGCCACATAGTTATGCAATTTTGCGATTTTGCGAGAGTGGGAAGCCGGAAAATCAGAAAAATGCATTTTTTGCATTTTTTTTGTGAAAAAATTTGGAGAAGGGAAAATGTTTGACGTACCTTTGCATCGTGATTTGAAAAAGGATCGCGCACGTAAGCGTGACGTTCGGGATGGTCGCGAAATGGTCGCGAGAAAACAACGAGAAAGAAAGGAGATAATATGATAGCAGAAATGATTATACCCATCGATACGCTGAGAGGACAGCTTAGAAAAGACGGATACTATTTCAGGATGTACAAAGGCAAACAGATTGTGCAGCGGTGTCCGAACAGGAAAGAGCATGTAAAGACAGCGAACGAGCAGGCGAATCAAGAGCGATTTATCGAGCGATATAGGAAGAGTAAACCGGCATCCGATGCCGGGCTAATTGACAAAGAAAAAACCGGATTTAATCCGGGGTAATTAACATACATTATTAACCTAAACTTTAACTATTTTTAACTATGGCAGAAATTAAGCCCATGGCTCTGATTGAGAGCATGAAGAAGAAAGTGTGTGAGCACAGCGATGTGTACTTCCGCACGAACAAAAAGACCGGTAAGGTGTACACCGGCAAGTTGTGTAACCCGTCCACGAAGGAACCGAGCGTGAACCAGACAGCAGCGCGAGCACGTTTCGCGAAGGTGTCAGCGGCTGTGCGTGCGATTTTGGCCGGCACGAGCGAACAAAAGACCGCGCTGGTGGCTGAGTACAACGCTCAGAACAAGATTGGTTCGTTGTTCGGCTACGCGATGAAGAAACTGAACGGGAACTACGACCAGAACGGCGACCTGATCAACGGCTAAGTTAACCCTATTGTTGAACCTTTAAAACCTTAACGAAAATGGCAAAAGTAACATGGAGCGCCGGTATCGACAATGTATCCGGCGCATTGGCAAAACCGGGATCAAATCCCCAACACAGTTGTGAAAAGATGCTGATGGCGACGCATCGCACGGCTCCGACTGAGAACCCTAATTGTAACCGTCTTTACCTGCGTAAGAAGACGAAGATCAAAGTGTCGCAGTCGTCTCGATCTCTGAACGCTCGTGCACGCTTCACCGCAGTTCGCGAGGCAGTCGAGCTCCGCAAGACCGACTTGCAGAAGATCACGCAAGACAAGGCTGCGTTCGAGGCTCAGAAGAACACCGCCGGTGGCAAAAAGACCATGAAAGCTTACCTGTGGAAAGTCTGCGGCCAGGAGTACGATGCACAACACGGCAGCTAATCGAAAGGAGGTGTGATCTATGACGAAACAACAGATCATTAAGATTATCATTTCCGTGCTGATTGCGGCGTTGACGGCGCTGGGAGCGGCTTTCGGGCTGAGTTCGTGCAACGTGACGCGGACGGTGACGACCAAGTCGGAGTACTGGCAGAAAGCCGACACAAGCGTGGTGATTCAGACGAAGACAATCGAGACGTACGATGCGTCGAAGAAAGGTCTCTATTAGCGAAGGGAGCGGCAGAAATGCCGCTTTCTTTGTGCCTACTTTCACACGAATCAGCAAGCTGATTTTTCGAGTCCTGGTTGCTATTTCTGTATTTTGGTTATTCCTACGTACGCCAAAAGGATAAGGTTCATCATCAGGGCGTAGATAATAGCAGGAATGGCTATAATCTCGTTATTGAAGATAAGCGGGCTACAGGCAATCGTGATCGCTTGTGCTGCATTCTGCATACCTATCTCTATGACTAATGTACGACGTTCTTTGGTGGTCAGATGTAAGAGCCAACTAAGCAACGCGCCACAGCCTGTTGTAGCCAAAATCAGTATGGTCAAGGTCAGACCTAAAGACGCGAATTCTTCTACAATCGTCTGTTTGTGTTGGAAGAAAAAGACCGTTACCAACAGGATCAGCGCAGGCATAGCGATACGCTTGAGCACGTTGTGAATCTTTGCAGCTACTTGTTCGCGGAAGATATTGACGATGAATCCGATAGCGATCGGTACGACCATTAGTACGATGTTTTGGATCAGCAGATTACCGATCGGCAGATAAATATCCGTTGCTTCGCCTACGCTTGCCGTCACCCACGCCATGATAAGGGGTAAGGTAAATAGCGTGATGATACTACTGCATGCCGTCAGCGTCACGGAAAGCGCCACATCGCCTTTCGCCAACATCGAGAACACATTACTCGAACTTCCTCCGGGACTACATGCTACCAACATGATGCCAATGATGAAGAGAGCTGATAGTCGAAAGTCAAAAGTCGAAAGAATTTGGATAATGAACCACGCTATGAGCGGCAGTAATATAATCTGCCCTACCAAGCCCGCAATCACCGGCTTCGGGCGTTGAGCGATGAGTTTGAAATCCTGCGGCTTGAGGGTTAAGCCCAAGTCGAACATCAAGAGCGTCAGGATTGGTAGTACAATAAAGATCGCGTTCATTCTATCTGTTTATATTAACATTCGCGTTTGTTGGCGGTACTCGGCATAATCGGGTTTGTTGGCGAGTTGACGATTCTCCATGAGAGGAATACTAATCCCAAGGAAGAGTGCCGTCATGGCGATCGCACCGCCGATATACATATCGATGCCGTTGAACGAGGCGTACATGATCCATATGCCCCACCAGAACTGTATCTCGCCGAAATAGTTCGGATGGCGACCATGCTTCCAAAGTCCCACATTGCACACTTTACCCGGATAAGCAGCGCGGAAATCGTGGCTCTGTTTGTCTGCAATCAATTGGATGGTAGCAGATGCGATACAAACGATGCAGCCGAAGCATAGCAAAACTATGCTAATTGGTGATTGGTCATTGGTAATTGGTGATTCAAATAGTTTTAGTCCGGGCAGCATAGCTGCGAACACCACCAATGTCGGCATCATGTTCAAACCGAAGAGATTGATGGTATGAAAGACCAAAGGATGTTGGCTGCGATACTTCGTATAACGCCAGTCTTCATGACCGATTCCCTTGAACGTGATAGCCCAGTTGCGCGTCAGTCGCCAGCCCCAGTACCATGACGCGATAAGCAATAGAATGACCGGAAGCGACCATACACCGGTATAGAATGCCCAAAGTAAAAAAGCGACCGGCGGAAAGACACTCCAATAAGGATCATAGACCGACACGTTCTCGTAAAGCAAACCGAATGCCCATACGACAATCGTTGCCAACACGTCGGCTAAAAATAAACGGATGAGGGGATTAGCGGTTAGGGGATTAGCGGCTAAGCCTTCAAACAATAACCAACCGGCGACGCCCGCGAGCACATAGATAGCGGCTATCAGCGCCACACTACACCATTTAGAATAATCTCGTTTCATGTCATTGCACGTTTTGCGTGCAAAGGTACAAAAAAAATCCCACATACGCAAATGTATACAGGATTTTTTTGCTTTTGCACGCCAGTTTTAATACTCATTCTTGCGTTTGGGGTTTATCGGGAACCATCCTTTGCGGACACGTTCGCGTTGTTTGAATACCTCGCCGATCCCCCATAAGGCTGAGAAAGCAAAGATGCCGAGGAAGATAGACAGATATGTGTTCTCTACGAACAACGAGCCTACCGCCGCTAGGAGTCCGACGAAGAGAAACGCCCACCAGGACTTGACTCCGAAATAGTACTCCGCCTTGATGACCAGCGGGTGAAAAAGTCCGATACACAGGAACGCCCCTGCGCCCAATAAAATTCCTTCGTAATTCATATTAGTGACAGAACATAAATCCAAAATAGAGACGCGGACCGGTAGGCATACATAGTTCGTTCTTATGAAAAGCCAACATCCAGTCCAAACGGAACGTGATATGCACCTTACGCGTCAAGCAATAATCGCACCCTACGTACGGCGTGACATAAAAGAACGATTGCTTGTGAAACGTGCTATTGGCATCCGGAGTCCAACTGTTCTGATCGCCATCCAAAATATACAAGCCTTTCATTGAACCGCCGCCAATCACTCCGCCGATATACGGCCATGCCTTCTCCAATCGCCAACAGCAATCGGCCAGCACACCGCCACAACCGACCCGCACATAACTGCCGTTTTTGAGTACATCGTGACAATCAGTCATGGCGCTCGGCATCGTACTTACGAAACCTTCAAAACCTGTCCGTAGATGTTTCCATAAATGCACGCGCAAGGCTCCACCAATACCAAATAACGCCCCTTGTGGACTACAGGATCGTCCGTCTGCAGTCTTGGGCGCATTATTGTCCTGACCGAACAAATAACCCGTATGCAGCATCATCCCACCGGAGAAACCCTGATAGACTTTGTTCTTCTCGATCCCCTCACTCACCTGCGCGCACAGCCCGCAGGATAACAACAAATATAAAAAAAGTACTTTTGTACGCATACAACTTGAAATTTGCGACAAAGGTACTACATTTTTCTTAAACTTTACTTAAGATTTTCTTAAGAAGCATCAAATTCCCCATAAATAGGGATGCGCAACTCATTGATGGTTCCGTTCAGGTCTAATGAGAGAATAAAATATTGTATAGTTAGTTTGGAACTCAGCCGTAATACGCCCGGTTGTGCGCTCGGCAGCAAAGCCGTTAGCACGCTGTCTAACATCTGCCGCAAGGCCTTCGGTTCAATGGTGATTTCGTTCACAAAGGGCGTCAGATATATCTGCGAAACGAGTCCTTTGGCGCTGATCTCCGTCTCACGGCTACGCAGCCACTCCGTTAGAAACGCCTGTAGGTCAATAGTATAGTGAGTGATTTTCTGCTCTACATGAAAGATAAAACCTATTCCTCGAATGGTCTCTATCGGTTCTTTCTTACCCCATCCTAATTTACGCCGCAAGGCATTGAGATGTACGTCAATCGTACCGGTGTCGTACTGAAAACGGTCTCCCCAAATATGGTCCAGCAGTTCCTGACGCGAACAGATCCGATTCGGGTGAGCAGAAAGAAAGTCCAGCAGGCTATACTCCAGTCCTGTCAGGTGAATCTCCTGTCCGTCCTTACGCACACTCCGCTGCTCGTGGTCAAGTTCTATATGGTTTGTTATCGAAGTATACATTGGCTGTTACTAACAATTCACAATTGTTCCAATCGGAGCATCTAAGAGGTTGACATTATGTTTCGTGGCTATGTCATGTGCCACGCTGTCCGGTTCGTTCCACGGATGGATTGAAAGGGCGAACTTGTCATGGTGGACGGTGAAGACCTGCTTGGCTTGGAGATCTAAGATGACTTTTTCAAGGTCTTCGGGCGTGGTGTGGATATATTTCCAATTGGCATTGTACTGACCGTTTTCCAAGAGCGCCAGATCCACGATTCCGAAGCGTTCGCGTATCTCAGCAAAACGCTTGTCATAACCTCCGTCACCGCCTATATAGACCTTGCGACCGCCTGCTTCGACTAGGAACGATGCCCAGAGTGTCTGATTACGCTTGCCTAGCAATCGGTTGCTAAAATGCCTGGACGGCAGAGCCGTTATTTGTAATTGGTCATTGGTAATTCTCTGCCGCAAGGGCGCGATTAACTTCTTTTTTGGTGATTCCTCATACCAATCCATCTCCGTAATTATCTCATCAGCATAGCCCCAATAACGCAGGTAATCGGCAATGCCGAGCGGACAGATGACCTCTTTCACGCGGTCGCGGATGTCACGCAAGGTTGCGTACTCCATGTGATCCCAATGTTCGTGCGTGATGATGAGCACATCGATGTCCGGTAGGTCATCCGGTCGATAGATGTCCGTGCCCGCAAAAGGTTTCATCATCAGCGTCGCAGGCCACTCGGGTTTCAACACCGGGTCCACCAAATACCGCTTGCCGTTCAAGCAGAATAGGTACGACGAGTGTCCGAACCACACGAGCCAATCGCTATCGGTCGACAGGCTTTTTAAATCCATCTTGACCGCAGGTATCGGTTCTTTCGGCACACGCAGCGTGTCTTTATTGGTCAGGGAACGCCATAATGTACTCCTCATGCTTGCACTATCTCCCGTGAACTGCGGTGTCGGTTCTTGGTTCCGGAACATCCCGTCTCTGTAGTTCGGTGACGCCTGTATCCGTTCTTTCGACACATGCCGCCACAACCCGAAAGCAGGGTGTGATAGTATAGCCAAACCTGCCCCGGCAAGCAGCAAGACAATACCTAATATGATTAAGACAATTGTCATTTATACGTCACCGTTTCGCTAAGTGGTTTGCGGGAGAAATGGTGGTCGCTCGGTTTGGCATTCTCGGACGCATAGCCGCAAGGCATCAGGAAAGACGGCTTGTGGTTAGCCGGTAACTCAAAAGCAGCAGCCACTTCGGCCGGATCGAACCATTTCACCCAGCAAGTACCGAGTCCGAGTTCGGTCGCCTCCATCATCATGTGCGTACCGATGATCGAACAATCCATATCGCCCGAGTTCGTACCATCTTCTTTGGTCCATACAAGGTCCGTGTCATAGCACACGAGGAACACCACCGGTGCACCGTACGCACAGCGGGTGAGGGCATTGATTTTGATAATTGCATCCGGACTTTGCAGCACGTAGATGTGTTGCGGTTGCACGTTCTTGGCTGTCGGAGCAAGACGACCGGCTTCGAGAATCGAATCCAATTTAGCCTGCTCTACAGGTGTTTGAGCATACTCGCGCACTGCAAAACGCTCGCGCGCTAAATCCATGAAAGACTTGTTCGGTTGAACGGGTTGATTACTGCATGCCGCAAATCCGATTGCCGCTAATGCAAGGATGAATAGTTTTCTCATATTATTTTGCTTTTTGTAAGGCTGCACGACCGAGGTCGGTCATCAGACCGCGGGACTCCAGATCAGCACAGCGTTGTTTATTCAGTTCTGTCCAATGGCTGCGTTTCTGCCGCGGCGACAGGCGTTGTGCCAATCGACCGTCCGGTAGGCGTTTGAGCGTCGAGTCAATCCAACCGAAACAGAGTGATTCTTCCACAACGTCCAAATACGGCAGACACGCGCCTTCCGGTTTCTTCTTGCCTCGGTACATCGCGATCCAACAGCACTTTTGCGATGCTGCATTACATTCGAACCACGCCCTTAGTTGTGTCCGTTCGCTATATTCCAGCAGATCAACTATTTCCATTGTCATTTTACGTTTCGTGCGAAGTCAAACAAAGCTTTCGGCAGGTGACAGTAACCATCCGGATGTTTGTCCAGATAGTCTTGGTGGTATTCGTCTGCGGAGTAGAAATTGCGCAAAGGCAGTTTTTCTACTGCGAGAGGTTGATCGTATTTGCTTTGCTCCTCCGCATAAACTTTCTCTATCGTCGGCAGATCCTCCGCATCCGTGTAATAGATACCCGTGCGGTAACGTGTGCCTTCATCGTGTCCTTGCTTGTTCAGGCTGGTAGGATCAATGGCGACGAAGAACATATGTAGCAGGAACTCCAGACTCACTTTGTTCGGATCATAGACGACATGCACGGTCTCGGCATAGCCGGTCGTATCGGTATAGACCTGTTCGTAGGTAGGATTATCCGTATGACCGTTCGCAAAACCCACTTCGGTCTCGACCACTCCGTCAATCTGCTTGAAAAAATGCTCTGTCCCCCAGAAACATCCTCCTGCTAAATAGATGTGTTTGAGCATCATAATTTCTTTTTACTATATTTGGCTTTGACTATTTTTGAGTTCTTTTATCACTTTGCACGGGTTACCGGCTGCGACCGAGTTGGCGGGGATGTCGTGCGTGACGACCGAACCGGCTCCTATGGTACAATTATCGCCTATTGTCACACCGGGCAGGATGGTCACGTTGCCGCCAATCCACACGCTGTTGCCTATCGTCACGGGCTTGGCCCATTCTCGGCGAGTAGCGCGTTCACGCGGATCGGTACTATGACACGCGCAATAAATCTGCACGTGCGGACCCATGAAGCAGTCATCGCCTATGGTGACATAGGCTTCGTCCAAGATAGTTAAGCCGAAATTCGCGAAGAAGCGTTTGCCGACACGGATATGCTTGCCGTAATCGCAGTAAAACGGCTGGTTGATAAAGGTATCTTCGTCTGCCTGTCCGAGCATATTTCGCAACATCTCATTCCGCGCTGCAAAATCGGTCGGCAGCAGGTTGTTGTACTGCTGACATAGCACTTTGACGGCATTCAAGTCCTTCAGTAACTCCGCATCACAGGCATCATACACCTCGCCTGCTAACATTTTCTCTCGTTCGGTGCCCGAGAAGGTATAATCAGTTAACGATTGTTTCATACAATTTTCATTACATCAGCCAAGTGGGATATCATATAGGTGGCTGTCAACCCTTCATCCTCTAATCCTTTCACCCTTTCATCCTTTATCCAGATCTGGTCGATACCTGCCGCTTTGGCGCCGGCGATGTCAGACGAATAACTGTCACCAATCATAATAGCTTCGTCTGCGGTGACACCGTTGCGCTCTAACGCTATTTGGAAGATTCCCGGTTGCGGTTTGTTAATCCCCACCTCTTCGCTGATAAGCAGGTGGGTGAAGTATTTTGCCATGCCCGAGTGCTCGAATTTGTAATGCTGCACCTCTTTGAAGCCGTTGCTGATAATGGTGAGCGGGTATTTACTCGCCAAATACTTCACTACTTCCTCCGCGTCAGGCAGCAGGCAGAAATACTTGTTGGTCAGCCGCAGGAACTCTGCCCCCATCTTGTGCGCTAACTCCTGTAACCCTTCACCCGTAACCGGTAACCCCTCTATCGGCTTCAGGAATCGCTGCAACTGCAACCACTCCTTGGTCACTTCGCCGCGCCCGTACATGCCCCACAACTCCAGATTGTAGGGTTTGTACGTGTTCAAGTAGTCCTCAAAAGCGGGGTACAACCGATCCAACCGATACGTAGCATAGATATCCTGCAGCGCCTTATGTTCCGCAGTCTTCCAATCACCTATCGTATCGTCCCAGTCTAGGAAAATGGCTTTATAGCATCGCTTCGATGTCATTTTCAATGGTTGCCATAATTTATCGTTTATTTAATAATAATCCTTTCTTCCATTTCAGCGTCGGATAGGTCTTTTTGAGGTAAGCCTCAGCCTCTTCGATGCCGCTGCTACCGCTGGTAGCAAACGGAATCATCGTCTTACCTTCCAACTGCGGCAAGTTGTTGTCGAGCCAAGAGTTGATGATACGCGGGCAGATTCCCCACCAGATCGGGAAACCGACATATACGGTGTCGTACGGTGTTACGTCCGTACATTGTTTGATTGCCGGGCGCTCTTCAGGATCGTTCATCTCCAGCGACGAACGGGACTTGTCGTTTCTCCAATCGAGATCGGCAGCCGTATAAGGTTGTGCCGGTTCGATCTCCCACAGACGGGCATCGTGCTGCTTGGCAAGCCTTTCTGCAGCGGCTTTCGTAGTACCTGTGGCAGAAAAATATGCCACGATTGTTTTTGCTTCCATTGATGTCATACATGCGGCACAAATGAGTGCCAATACAATTCGTTTCATAGTAGTTACTTCGCACATTCATTCCTTGCGCGTGTTATAAAAATTTTTACGTTCTATTTATCCGAGAAGATGTACTCGTACACCTTGACGGAATAGAGTTTGCCGTTGGGGAGGTAATTGTACTGCTTGGCTTTGGTGCCGTTCTCGTTCCATTCGTATTTCTTGATGCGGACAGGACGATTGCGGTCGTTATACTCTACTTCCTCGATTACCTTACCGGTCACGTCATCGTACTTACTGGTGACGCGCCATTTCTGTCCGTAAGTAGCGTACTCGATCTCTTCGACACAACGACCCTGCTCATCGTACACCTTGAGTCGGTCCATCCAGCGGGTGTTGGTCTTGGAGTCGGTGTTCCATTCTTTGACTGTGAGGTTCTTACGCTTCTCGCGTTTGGCAAGTTGCTCCGGCGTGAGGAGGCTCTGGGCCATAAGAGTACAGAGTACAGAATACAGAATACAGACTGATATACTAACTAATCGTTTCATAAACTTTAAACCTTAAACTTTAAACCTTATCTTACCATCCACCGGGACCTCCACCAGGTCCGCCACCGGGGCCTCCGCCACCAGGACCGCCACCTGCGTTACCGCCGCTATATGACGAGAGCGTGACAGATGAACCGCCACTGACAGAAGCGGGATAGTATCCCATGCTATTGAAGATAGCTGTTCCGGAAGGCGTAACACCCGATTTGAGGGTCGGGGTCGAAGCACCGGACACCACGAGGGTCGAACCTCCGCTGCTTGGCGTTTTGAAGGCAAAGACATTGTCTCCTACCGTCAAGGCATACCAGGTGTTCTTGCTCCATGAGGAAGCGGAATAACATGCCTGCGTGAGACTCGAACCGCTCTCCAGACCGCCGATAGCAACTAACGTGCCGCCGGTGAGATACAGTTGTTTGCGATCCTCCGTATTGGCATCGATGGCCAATTCAGGTGAAGACGCTCCGATAGCATACACCACACCACCTTTGACATAGCAGTTACCATTCGCATCGATACCGTCATTGCCGGTCGAGTACGCCATGACATAACCGCCGCTGATGGTCATATCATCGCCGCTGTTGATCGCATCGTCGGCTGCCTGTACGAACAGTTCACCTCCGCTGATGACCAGGATGCTGTCACTCTCGATACCTTCCGTACCGGCGTTAATGACGAACGTACCGCCATCAAAGTATATACCGTCGTTGGCTTCAATGCCTTTGTTCACCGCTGTGATGGTCAGCAGACCGGTATTCTCCATAAAATGGATATAATCGTCCGAACAAAGACCGTTCTTGTACTTACCTTGAATCGTCAGGTGTCCACTACCTGAAACGATGATCTGTCCCTCGCTGAAGAACGCGGCTTTGCGGTCTTCGGTTGATGTTGCGTACGAACTACCGTCACTCAAAGTGTTCGTGCCGTTGATAACCAGATAACATTTCTTATGGCACTGGTTATTGATGGCCGGTCCGTCGGAGCAAGTCAGCGTGAGACCGTTCAGAGTGATGTTATGGCGGTAAGTACCATAGATCGACAATTGTCCTTGACCGTTACCGGAAAGGAGGTACACGATGCGCGTACCCGTGACGGACGAGTTGATGGACACATAGCCGTTGGAGTTGCTGATACTGAGGCTGTCATTCTGACCGGTTACGGTAGCCGACGCGCCGTCCCACACGATCTGAATAGTGTCCGACCAAGTCTGATCCTCTACATTATCATCTGTGATGCCTGTGTCACCGGTAGGAGTATCGGCGGTGGTGTCATTCAGCACGACATCTTCTTGACGATCGCACCCCACTTGAAGGCATACTATACTGCTTATGATCAATAAGCTAAGAAGATTCTTTTTCATACGCTAAACAAATTAAAAATCAAGATTATAGACTATACCTATTGCATGCACAAACGTTTTCTCTTCGGTCAACTGGATGTACCCTTTCGTCTTGGTGATATTGATGTCGCGGTTATAACCGTATTGGAACCGATAGAAGAAATCGAGGCTGCTTAGTTTGCTCACGCGCCATTTGACACCCGCTTGTGTACGCACATGACTCAGGTACTGCATGCCGTTCTTACGTTGGTACTCCGGTACGTTGAGTGTGTTCTCTAACTCCAGCCAGATGTATGGCTTAACGGGTTTGCCGGGAACGGTGAACTCCGAACCGATACGGCTGCGGAGCAACCAGTTGTACTTATTCTTCTCCTGCAGGTTGACACTGTCCGTACGCATGTCGCACACCACCCTTTCACGAAGGTAGATCTTAGCGATCTGCCCCGTATAAGCACCTCTTACACCAAAGAAAACACGATGACGGAGGAACTCGTTCGGATCGCTCCAACCTTTGTTACCCAACAGGCGTAAGGTGTATCCCGCGTCCAATCGGATATATTTGAACTCCGGATGCGCATATGCCAGACTGAGCGTAGTGTAGGATTTGCAGAACGATGCCCCATACGAAGTGTCAATCGCTATATTCTTCGGCGTGGTACCGGTCTCGACGTCGTACAGATTGAAACGAAGTTCTTCGGAAAGACTGAGCTGAACACCCTGCCTCCATTTCTTAGTGAACTGTGCTCCCACACGCATCTGCACCTCCTGTTCGGTGGTTGAACCTGACGAGTTATAGGTCGTTGCCCAAGTCGGGACAACGAACAGCAACAGGAGTCCTATGATGAATGAGCGTCTCATTTGAATTTCGTTATTTGGTCGATACTATTCGTTATTTTGCCTGCCTCCAGCGGGTACGTCATCTTGATGTACGCCACGTCGCGGAGGAAGTCGATATGTCCAATCTCGATGTCGAGCACCTCCAAACCGGTACGCTCTTCGAGGTCAGCAATGAGGGCGGCGCGGTTCTCCGGTTTGATATTCTCGATCTTCTCGTAGAGGATGATCTTTGTGGAGATCCGTTTGCGTCCGTTCCATAGCTCAAAGCCCCATGCCAACGCCAGCATCAGGATGTTAGCAAAAAGCAACAAATACCATGCCAGACCGTCCGCTTTGAGACTCAGCGAGTTGATGACGGAAAGGGCGATGATGAGGAACATATAGTTCATCTCGCGGATAGGCACGGTCTCCGTACGATACCGGATCATGCCGAAGATAGCGAACAGACCGAGCACGAAGCCCGTCTGGATGTCGAGTATCTGCATCAACCACAGCAGCAGGAACATACCGCTGGAGAACAGCATGAACTGCACGTAGTAATCGCGGCGACGCGAATAGCGATAGTAGATGCCGTAGATGAGCGCCCACGACACCAGCAGGTTGAACAGGAACATCAACGGCATGGTAATCAGGTCCGCACTCACCCCGAGAAAATCGGCGATGTTGTGCATCAAATACGAAATACTGTCGCTCGTACCAAAACGGGCAGCGATGTCCGGGTCGGACTCTAAAAACTCCAACGTCGGGTTGGCTAAATCAACTTGAAAAAGCATATCGTTAAACTTTAAACGTTAAACATTCAACATTTTCTCTATCTTGCGTATTTTGGTTTTAAACCGGTTCTTTTTGATCCCCGGTGTCGTCAGCGCGGTACCGATGCAGTACTTGCTGATCTTGAGCGGATGGATACGATGATCGAGCATGATATGCGTCATCTTCGATGGCACATTGCCGTCACGCTTGAGTTCGATAATGACGAGGTCCGGATAGGTCATCACTTCGCCGCTCACCACATTCTCCCAGACGAGATCCATGTCGATCGTCAGCCGCTCGGTCTTGGCTTTGTTGACCAGCGTGATACGGTGGAATTTCGTCCAGAGATGCGGGGATATTTCTGACCATTCATAGCGGCTCTTGGCATCAATAAAACTGCTTACCGTCACCGCTTCATCCTCTTTGCGCTTATGCTTGAGTACACTCGGCGTATCGGCTGTGATGTCGAAGCCCGGCACCACGATCCGTTTCTTGCTCGTGCGCCCTTTATTGTTCTTGCGCTTGATCTCCAGGAACGTGAGGTTGCTGTCCACATACTGCCGTACGCGTATCTTCTGCCGCACGAGTTGGCGGTCATGGTGACGCACATACATATCCAAACTCTCCGTATCGTAGTACATCGTGTCGTAAGTGGAAATCCGCTTTCCGTCTATCTCTTGCGCATAATAATCTGCTTGTGCCGCCTCTAAGATAGCAGGCAGAACCGTCATCGGCACCGCGTATTTGGTGTCGATACGGTTCATCAACTTCACACTCTCCATCTGGGCCAGACTAATCGGCTCAAATGTCTGTACTATGTGCGCTATATTTTGCATATATAAAATCTCGCTGCAAAATTACTGCTTTTCGCGCACATACGCGTTACCCATTTATAAGGAAATATTAACCAAAAGTAAGATTTTTATATAAAAACACTTGTGTATGTCTTTTTTTTATTGTAATTTTGTGCCCAAAATGAGCTTTTATGAATACGAAACAAAAATTTGAAGAGGCATACCATACACTCGAAAAGGAAGAAGTGGTGGTAATGCGTGATGTGCATGGTTTTCCTGTAAAACGTCAGGATATCATCTCGCCATACCTAATGATTTTTATATGTCATTCGGGATCGGCGCGTGCATTGTATGATATGCAGGAGATCTGCTTTCGAAAAAATGAAGTAGCAATAATTCTTCCTAACCATATTATCCATCCTATAGAGAGCAGTCCGGATTATACCATAACCGTTATTATGCACTCGTTGGCTTTTGAACAAGAAATGACCAACAGGAGGATGATGCATGACCGCAATAAATTTCATGACATGCCTTCTTGCCTGTTAACGGACGAAGAAATGGCGCAGTATATGAAAGCGGTAGATATGTTGGCACTTATTAGCGATACGCCTGTTTCCCGTTATCCGCATCGCCACGATATGCTTATGGCGCAGACTGATATTATGGTAGAAATGCTCGATGCTTGCAGGCATGAGATAGACGAAGAAGAAAGGGCTGTCAACCGTAATCGTTCTGTATTCAATACCTTCTGCGAGTTGTTGGCGATACACTATATGGAACAGCATGAGGTGGCTTTTTATGCGGAAAAAGCGCATCTTACGACGCGCCATTTCTCTGTGATTATCAAAGAGGTGGTGGGACTTTCTGCCAGCGATTATATCGAACAGTATCTGGCTACACAGGCGAAAAACCTGCTCCTTACCCGCCCGGATTTATCGGTGCAGCAAATCGGTTACTACCTCGGCTATGCCGATTCCCCTTCTTTCTGCCGTTTCTTCAAACGCCTCACCGGCAAAACGCCTGGCATGTATAATAAATGATCACGCCTACGATCGTTATCTGCGCAATCAATATAGCCGGAACGCCCCATGTGAATTTGCGATGCTGCGTTTTGTGATGCCAGGCTTTCATGCCCAATAACGCACCTATACTGCCTCCGAACGCGGCCCACCAGAGCAAGGTCGATTCCTCAATGCGCCATTTGGACCGCTTGGCTTTCCATTTGTCTATGCCATACACGAAGAAAGTCACGATATTGATGGCTGCCCAATAGATCAGAATAACATAAAGCCAGTTCATTCGGTTTCCGTCTCGTGCGTTAATGTTGCGAGGCCAATAAAATGCGCATCACATTGGAAGGTTGCCCGTCGGGGGTGAAGGCACCCATGTCGTAACTGCCCCATCCGAGCGGGATGTACTCTGCCGGACGCCATCCGCCATATACTTCGGGTTCCCAATAAAAGATGCCGGCACAGGAATCGATCGCCGTGATACGGTCGATGAAATCCGCCATCACGATCTCGGACTCCTGATCGTTGGCGAACATACCCACTTCGGCAATCATCACCGGGCAATGCCAATCGCGAATAAGACGCTTGATATTCTCTTCCGCGAGTTCATTCATCTCTTGCCAACTCTTACCGCCGTTCCATGCACTCATCATCGGGTAATGACTCAGACCGATCATATCCCATTTACCGCCATTGGTCTGCATCGACTCCCAGAACCAATCGCGGCGCTCATAGGCATTATCTACATGCACGATGACCGTGATATCGGGAAAAGCTTCTTTGGCCGCCTTGTAGCCCATCGCTGTAAAGCCGGCGTACTCTTTCCAATTGCCCGCTGCGCCTTTCACCTGCCCCATGGGCCACAGCATGCCGTTCGGTGTCTCGTTACCGATCTGTATCCATTCGGGTTTGACACCTTCCTCTTTGAGCGCATAGAGCACATCGAGCGTATGTTCGCGGACGGCTTCGAGCATCGTTTGGTAGTCATAGGACTGCCATGCGGCAGGGATGGTCTGATGACTCGGGTCGGCAAAGAAATCCGAGTAATGGATATCGATCATGATGCGTTGTCCGGCTTTAGCAGCACGCTTGGCGAGATAAAGCATATCTTCTTTGTTACTCCAACCCGTGCTATGGTTCACCCATACGCGCAGACGCACGGCGTTCATACCCATACCTCGCATCAACTCGATACAGTCTTCGTTTTGACCGAAAGACACGCCGTCATGCTCCATCTCGCTGAGCCAACTGATGTCTGCTCCTTTCGCCCATGAGCCCCGCGGACTATCGGTCTTGTGATAACAAGCGGTCAAAGTAATGACCGCCAGTGTAAGGATGATGAGTCTTTTCATTGCGGTATAGTTTTGCTATTAATACACCTGCGCTACGATCCAATTGACGAGTCGTTTGGGCAGCAGACGGTCCAGGAAGCATAAGACCTGATACTGGAATCCACCGATATACTGCGGTGCAGGACAACGACGGGTAGCAATATAATAAAGGTCCTTCGCCATCTTACGCGGACTCATACCACCCTGCTCGTCTTTCTCCATCGTAGCCACCGCTTGGCGGATATGACCGTACGCGTCCGAACCCTCTTCGGATTTCTTGCGTGCCGCCGTAAAGCCCGTGGACACATCGCCCGGCATCAGCACACTCACGTAGATACCGAACTCCCGCACTTCGTTCTGCAGCGCTAACGCTAAGGCGTTGATAGCGGCTTTCGAGGCGCTGTAGAAACTCTGATACGGGACGCTTAATATCGCCGCCACACTGCTGGTGAAGATGATCCGACCGGCCTTGCGTTCGCGCATATGCGGCAAGACCGCCTGCACACTATTCAGTGCACCGAAGAAATTAACCTCCATCTGCCGATGTGCATCTTCAGGTGTGGTGAACTCCACCGCACCGCTAATGCCGAAACCGGCATTGGAGATGAACACATCGATATGATCGGTTTGCTTCAGCACTTGCTGAACAGCTGCCTTGGTCTGCTCGGGGTCGGTGACATCGCACGAGACATGCGTCACCTTCTCGGTGGACTGACCGCTACGCGACCACTCAAACACCTTCCAGCCATGCTCGGCGAACAACTCCGCCGTCGCCTTGCCGATGCCCGACGAACCGCCGGTGATAACTACTGTACGATCCATTATTCGTCCACTTTGATGTCCTTGTTCACGTTCTTGCTTCCGAACAGGGCATAGAACAGGATATAAGCCACGCCAATCACCGGCACGATATAACTGAGCAGGCAGTTATGTGCAGCAACCGCACTCTGGATATACGGTACAATACCGCCGCCAACTACCATCATCATGAAGATACCCGACGCTTTGGCGGTATATTTGCCGAGACCTTCGGTAGCCATATTGAAGATACACCCCCACATCACGGAGGTACACAGACCGCAGAGGACAAGGAGCGTGGAGGCCATCGGCACTGCCATCACCTGTCCTTTGATGATCGTCTTCGCCATGATACTGTCACCGATCAACATCGCAGCGACCATTAGGGCGATCGCAATCGATGCTACCACCGAAACCATCACCCGGCTGCTTACCTTACCGCCGATAGCCGAACCGACAAAACGGCCCACCAGCATCAGCACCCAATAACGACCGGCAATCAGACCGGCAGCCGCAAAACCGAGTTTGGGCGTGAGGTAACTGATGAGCGTAGCGGGGATACCTACCTCGACACCGACATAGAAGAAGATCGCGATCACACCCAGCGTCAGGTGACGGAAAGCCCAGGGACTACGCTCGTACGTCACTTGCCGTCCTGCTCCCGCCGGTTCGGCGATAGGCGTCACACGGATGATGAGATAGATGAGCGCGAATACGCACATCGCGATATAGAGCACGATATTGACATCGTCGATCTCCTTGCCGGCCAGACTCTCGCCGATGATAGCACCTACCAGCATCGGGGTCAACGCACCAGACAGCGAGTTGATCGTGCCGCCTACGAGGTTCAATTGGTTACCTCGGTTACCACCGCCACCCAACAGGTTGAGCATCGGGTTCACCACCGTGTTGAGCATACATACGCAGAATCCGCAAACGAGTGCACCGCCCAGATAAACGAAAAAACTGTCGAACACACCGCTCAGCCATTGGATACAGATACCCACGAAGCCCAAGAAGATAGCGGCTAACGCGGTTTTCTTGTAACCGTGTTTCGCCAAGATATTTCCTGCAGGGATACCCATGATGAGGTACGCCAGGAAGTTAAACAGGTTACCTAACATACCCATGCGCTCGGCTTGAGCAGGGTCATCGAACGATGCGCCCCAGATCTTACCTACCGGCGCTGCAAGGTTTGTCACAAAAGAGATCATCGCGTACAGAAACATCATCGCAACGATCGTGATGATTCGCAAAGAATCGGCTTGTTTTTTGCTCATAGTATTTATTGTTTAAATTCGCTCCAAGTTGCCCCGAAATAATAGGTGAGCGTGTCGCCCAACCGGTATGGTCGCACCGCCACCAAGTTGCCGTCCACGATGTCCGTCAGCGTCGCATCGGGGGTCTTGACGCTGATCTGGATCCGTCCCTGACTCGTGCTGCCGTTGTACTCATAGTTCATCTGCGCAGCCGTCTTGTCGCTCAGGGCATCCTCCTCGTAGAACACGTATCCCACCTCCGGAATCGTCATGTAGTAATCCACCGTGTCATGCAGGTAGATGCCGCCTCCGGCGAGAAGGGTTGGTGATTGGTGAATAGTTGGTGATTGTTCCGTCAGCACCACCTCCGCTTTGTTCTGCAGCTGTCCGGCGGCTGCGGTGATTGTGATGGCCTCATGCAAGAGCAGTCCGGCTACCGGCAGGCTGTCGTACTCAAGACGGAAGACAAACGAATCCGGCGTCTGTTTGAGGATCTCCCAGCGGTCATATGGACCGCCTATCCAGGTATGGTATACCCCATCCTCTTCGGTCAGCACTACCAGACCACCACATCCGCAGGTATGACCCACTTTGTAGCAGTCCAGACCTTTGCCGTAATTGATATGATACGGAAGACCCAACACGTGCTCGCGGTAATAGAAACTATCCACCACCAGTTCGGGCGAGGCCTTCAGCCACAGATCGACACCGTTGGAGGGGTTCTCCGGTTTGAGCGCCGGTCCGTACATACGGAACGCCGCATACTCGTTCTCCCATGCGAAATCATCCTTACGCTCCGGAACATACCGTCCGTACACCTTCGGCTGCACGGCTTGCTTCTGACACGCCGTGAGACTGATAAGCATCAGTCCTATAATCCATAACCTTTCCACGTTCATCTTTCCACTTTTAACTTTACTTCGGCTGTCTCCCTATATAGGCTAAAATACCGCCATCTACATAAATAATCTGTCCGTTGACGGCATCGCTCGCATGGCTGGCGAGGAAGACTGCCGTACCGCCTAACTCATCCGGTTCGAGCCAACGGCCTGCCGGTGTCTTCGCGCAAATGAACGCATCGAACGGATGACGACTGCCATCGGCTTGCGGCTCACGCAGCGGAGCGGTCTGCGGCGTAGCGATATAACCCGGCCCCAGACCGTTGCATTGGATATTATACTCGCCGTACTCCGAGCAGATGTTACGCGTCAGCATCTTCAATCCGCCCTTGGCAGCGGCATACGCCGATACCGTCTCGCGACCCAGTTCGCTCATCATCGAGCATATATTGATGATCTTACCCTCGCGACGCGCCATCATCTCCGGCAACACAGCCGCCGAGACGATATACGGGGCTACGAGGTCGATGTCTATCACCTGCTGGAACTCCTCGCGCTTCATCTCATGCATCGGGATGCGCTTGATGATACCCGCGTTGTTCACGAGGATATCGATCTGCCCTACCTCTTTATGAATCTGCTCCACGAGCGCCTTGACCGCAACTTCATCCGTCACGTCGCATACATAGCCGTGCACATTGTGAATACCCTCCGCATGATAGAGTTCATACGCCTTGTCGATAGCCTCCTGACTACGGGCATTGAAGATGATATGACTTGCCCCTGCTTGCGCAAAAGCCTTCGCGATCGCAAAACCGATACCGTAACAGGCACCAGTCACCCACGCGTTCTTTGATTCCAGACTAAACAGATTGTTCATAGTACTCAATATTAGAATTTTTCTTTTTCGCGATTTTTTTCGCTTTTTATAGTTGGCGATAAGAGTGGCGGTCGATCTTGCCGACGATGTTGATGCGGAGATGACCGTGCTCGAAGCGGTAGTCGTCGATGTGCAGTCCGGCGGGGAGGTAGGACGCCATCATGCTTTCCAGCCGGCGGCGTATTTCCTGCTCCGTTTGAGGGATATGGTCTTCCAGGACGATGTTCGCCACGAGCGGTTGGTTCTCCGCGATCAATTGGCAAACGAGTGCTTCTTTGACAGCGGGGTCTTCGCGCAGTTTATTGGCGATGTCGAACAGGTACACTTTCTCTCCGTTTTCCGCCTCTACATACTGCGCCATGCGTCCATAGACAAAGAGCTTGTCGTCTTTGTCCAGTTCGCCGAGGTCATGGGTATGCAACCAGCCGTCCTGCAGACGCTCTTTGGTCAGTTCGGGATTATTGATATAGCCCATGGTAAGGGCATTGGTCTTGACGCGTATCTCGCCGCGTTGGTCGGGTCCCAGTTGCTTGCCGTGTTCGTCAAAAATACCGATGGTGACGCCCGGGAAAGGCGGTCCTACGCTCACGACGGGTCGGGAGTAGTCTTTGTCGAACCCGGTCGGTTCATAATCCACCGTGCAGACGGAGAAGGTCTCGCTCAGTCCGTACCCGGAGGTGAGTGCCACGGGACTGCCGCAGGCTTGCAGCACCTCGTTCATATGCCGCAGCGCTTGCGGCGTGCATCCTTCGCCGCCCATGACGGGGAAGCGGAAGAAACTCAGATCCGGACGTTGACCGCGCTCGATAAGCCGGTCGATATGCTGAATGAAATGGATCCAGTTGCCGCCGGGCGTCAAGACGATCTGAGGACGGAAAGCAAGGATATTCTTGGTGAACTGCTTCACGTCCGGTCTCGGATCCAGATAGACGGTCATGCCGCGGAAAAGAGGAGCCAGCACGAGCACGAAGAATCCCGTGCAGACGAAAGGCGGCAGTTGGCAATAGGAGGTTGTTCCCTCGCAGAAGGGATTTCCATTCTCGTTGAATGCCAAGGCATTACGGAACATCGCTATCATCGCTTCGTCGCTCATACCGATCTGGTTCGCCACGCCTTTGTTGGACGTACCGGAAGAACAGAAGATAAATGCTGCTTTGCCTTTCTCCGGCGTTGTTTCCAACGGACCCTCATAGTGTCCGAAACGCCGGATAGCCGCGTCGGCGGTTATATATTTGGCTCTATGGCGGGAACAGAAATGCGTCAGGCTGTTGAGGGGCGAAGCAATCATTTTGAGGGGGTATCCCATGGAGCGTGTAGCGGATAGAATGACGACGTGCTCGAATTGTTCGCGTTGGAGCGTGTGGCGAATCATTTGCTCCATTCCGTCGAAGACAAAAGCGACGCGGCTTCTGCCTGCCATGGAGTCGAGTGCTTCCGGTGAAGCCATTAAGTTCGGCAGGTTCGCCGTCACACCTGTCATGTCTGCCGCCAGCATGATATAGATGAATTCCGGCAGAGAGGGCCCGAAGAGCAGCAGTTCATCGCCCTCTTTGAGCCCTATTCCTTTTATAACGCGCGCCCAAAGGCGTACTTGTTCCACTAAAGTCCGTCGGCTGACCCGGCGGCCGAAATAGATTAAGGCATCGTGACGATTGTTGTCAGAGAGGATGCCGCGTTCCATGAATTTCCAAAGCGTTTCTTCCGGAAACTCTTGTTGTTCTGTGTGTGCTATATTTGTCTTCATTTAACGGATTTATATATTTTTTGCATGCCTTCAGGGTTCTCGACAAATGCCATCATCATCAGTCCCATAAAGGCGATAATAAAATGCGGATTCATTCCTCCGTGCGGTACGAGACGCATTGAAGGAACGGCAAGCATGTGCACCAACGGATTCTGCCCCTGATTGCTGATGGCGCGGTACTGGTCATAGGCATATTTAAAGGGAAGCATGTCGTCCACCGGACTATGGGCGATATATATGGAGTGCGCCGGAGTCCAGCCTTCCATGTCATTGTATTTCTTGAGGCAAGCCAACCAAGCCTGTATCTTCGGGCAGTTTAGATCAACAGTCCCGTCTTCTAAGAGCATATCCGGTGCAACCAGGCCTGCGAACGAATCGATGGTGGCGGAGACAGGATCCATGATCTCCGGGATATAATGGCAAACGGCATCAAAGAAAGAAATCTCTTTTCCGTTCACCTGAAATTGGGTGTCATTATACCATTGGGGGACATACTCTTCGGGTTTATATCCGCCTAACTGCTCCGCCGTAAAGGCTTTGAGATAGCCCACCACCGTCACCGGCTTCAAATGAAAATCTTTCGCATCCTGATAGATATATTTCGTTAACTCCGGCACTATGGATACTCCCTCTACGATGAAGGAAGACCGCAACCGCAGGGCGTCCTTGAACCATTGCGGTGCCTCGGTGTCGTACCACTTGTCGAAGTAGAGCGTAGGCATTGAGCCTTGCGAACCGCCCCAGTTGGTGGTATAGCCGTCCGGCGCAAGAGATACGCCGTGTTGCTGCATAATCTCCAAGGCCGCAACGGTGCAATCGGCGAGTTGGCGGGCCATGTGCATAGCCGATCCGCCGCCGTCATACTCGATACCGTGGGTGATGCCCCATTTCTGAAGATCGGGCTCTATGACCACAGAATCCCATAGCACCTTGAGTGGCACATACATCAAGTTATGAAGCGGCGCCCAGCTGGGGTCGAAGAAAGCCTGATGGGTATGTAGTGAAATCGTCTTTGCTTGGTGGGGGATGCTTGCTTCTTTATGGTGAAGGAACGTGACACGACCGGATAAAACGACGTCACGGTCGTCTACCGTCCGGCTACGGTAAGTAAAGGTATAACTCTGGATTTCCCAACAGCGCTTGGCAAACCTGCCCAGACCGCACTCTTTGGCAAAACGCCTGTTCAGACGAGGTACGTGCGAGAAAACGGCTGCTTTGAAAAGTGTCTTTACTCCCCAAGGGGCATAGGACTTTACGCTCTTCAGTAGTTTAGTGAACGAAGGCGAACCAAGGGCCTTTGCAAATTCCTTGGGCGTATAGCGTTTTTCGGAGAGGATGGTTACCAAACTCTGTTTGGCGAGTTCCCATTGATCGGTATTGCGCACAGCGGTCATTTTTTCTGTTTACATTTTTTGCGACTGCAAAGGTACAACAAAAAATTGACATACGCAAGAGATGATGCTTTTTTTGTCCCAATATTTGCATATATCAAAAAAAAGCAGTACTTTTGCAACCGCAAAAGTTTTGAACAATGAAAAAAATACAGATTTGGATTATGGCAGCAATGACTTTGCTGGGAATGAGTTGCTCGAAGGAGCAGAAAGCCGATGAAGGTAAAGCGCCTATCACGAAGCCGGAGATCACGATCGAGGGCGGACGCCTGACGCCGGAAGGCCTCTGGGCAATGGGACGTATCGGTGCGGTGAGTTCGGACATAGAGACCGGTTGGGTCGCTTATACGGTCAGTTACTACAGCGTAGCAGAGAACAGGTCCACGACGTGGATCCGCGTATGCAATCCGTTCGAGGATATGCACGTAGATGATGAGTTTGTGGGGTATGACCCGGCATGGTTCGGCTCGAGCGGTTGGCTCGCCTACATGCGCGCCGGACAGCTCTACCTGCGTCGCGACGGCGAGGAGATCAAGGTAGAAGGAGCAGACGATATCGACGGTTTCCTCCTCTCCCCGATGCGCGACAAGATCATCCTGATCAAGCAGGTGAAGACCGTTCAGAAGACCGTGGACAAATACCCCGACCTGCCGTTGGCTACCGGACATATGCACGAAGACCTGATGTACAAGCATTGGGACGAATGGACGGAAACCGCGCCGCAGCCTTTCGTATGCGATCTGGAGATCACTTATTACGGCGAAGGCGAGCGTATCCAAACCGCAAAGGTGGGCGAGGGCGTGAATATCCTCGAGGGCACGGCATATGAGTGTCCGATGAAGCCCTTTGGCGGCATCGAGCAATTGGCATGGAACCCGAACAATGAGGAGATCGCTTACACCTGCCGTAAGAAAACCGGTCTGGACTATGCCGTTTCGACCAACAGCGATATATACCTTTATGATATCCACACGCGCACGTGCAAGAACATCACCGCGGACAACAAAGGGTATGACACCAACCCCGCTTATTCGCCGGACGGCAAGCGCATCGCTTGGTTGTCCATGGAGCGGGACGGCTATGAGAGCGATCAGAACCGCCTGATGGTGATGAACCTCGAGACCGGCGAGAAGAGCTTCGTCAGTCATTATCTGGAGACGAACGTGGATGAGTTCGCCTGGTACAACGACTCGATCCTGCTCGGTACCGCTGTTATTCAGGGTACAATCCACCTCTGGGCGATGGGACTCGAAGGTTGGTGCGCGAAGATGACCGAAGGTCAGTTCGACGTGAGCCTCGGGGACGTATGCGATCATTATGCGTACCTGCTCAAGCACTCGATGCGCGAGGCGAATGAGATCTACGTGCTCGATATCGAGGCCGGGTTGGCGAAGATCGACGGTTATGTGGAGTTGAAACAACTGACGCACGAGAACGATAATATCTACAACCAGATCGAGCGCTCGACCGTTGTAGAACGTTGGATGAAGACGAGCGACGGCAAGGACATGCTGACCTGGATCATTTATCCGCCGCATTTCGATCCGAGCAAGAAATATCCGACGATCCTGTATTGCGAAGGCGGTCCGCAGAGTCCGGTGAGCCAGTTCTGGTCCTTCCGCTGGAACTTCATGATGATGAGTGCGGGCGATTATATCATCGTAGCACCTAACCGCCGCGGTCTGCCGGGCTTCGGCAACGAATGGAACGAAGAGATCAGCGGCGACTATGGAGGACAATGTATGAAAGACTATTTCACCGCGATCGACGAAATGTGCAAGGAGCCGTATGTGGACAAAGATCATCTGGGTTGCGTAGGTGCATCTTTCGGCGGATTCAGCGTCTATTGGATAGCCGGTCATCATGAGGGACGGTTTAAGGCGTTCATTGCGCATGACGGTATCTTCAACCTCGAGATGCAGTACCTCGAGACCGAAGAGAAATGGTTCGCTAACTGGGACATGGGTGGTGCGTACTGGGACAAAGACAATAAGATCGCCCAACGCACCTTCGCTAACAGTCCGCATAAGTTCGTTGATAAATGGGACACGCCGATACTCTGTATCCACGGCGAGAAAGACTACCGCATCTTAGCGAATCAGGCCATGGCGGCGTTTGATGCGGCGAAGATGCGCGGTGTGCCGGCGGAGTTGCTCATCTTCCCCGATGAGAATCACTGGGTGCTCAAGCCGCAGAACGGAATTCTTTGGCAACGCGAGTTCAGGGGATGGCTCGACAAATGGCTTAAGGAATGATGGAATGATGGAATGATGGAATGATGGAATGATAAAATGAAGTATAATTACGAATACGAGATTAAATACCAGGAGGTGGACGGGAAGAAGAGACTGCGTCTCTTTAACCTGGAGAACTACCTGCTGGAGGTAGCCGGAACGGTGGCGGATGAGTTGGGTTTCGGTATCCAAGTGCTGCATCCGCGGGGTTTGACGTGGATCCTGACGCGGTTGAGCGTTGAGATGTACGAACTGCCGACGCACTGCGAGAAAGTGCGCTTTGAGACATGGATCGAATCGAACATACATATGCTCAGTACGCGTGACTACCGGATATATAGCGGCGACAAGCTCATCGGACAATGCAAGAGCGTATGGGCGGTGCTGGATCTGGAGAAACGCGAGATCGTCAATGTGTTCGACGATCCGATCTTTGCGGACAGCGTGGATGGCGAAGTGATCGAGATGACACGCGTACGCATGACCACCATCCCCGAACCGACGGGCTGCGAGCCGCATAAGATCGTGTACTCGGACATCGACTACAACGGTCATTGTAACAGTTGCCGCTACCTACAGGCCATGACCGATGCCTACCTACCCGACTACTACGGCAAGAAGGTTCGGCTCGATATCCATTACAGCAAAGAAGCCATGCTCGGCGAGACGCTGCAGACGAACTACCTCATCACCGAAGACGGGGTACAGTATCAACAGAAAAACGAAAGCGGCGAAACGAGTTGTTCCGCCAAGATAACTATACAATGATGGAAATACAAGAAGAAAACACCTTATTGAAACGTCCTATGGAGTTGGAGGCGGATGTGGTTCGCTTTCAGAATCAGAAAGACCGCTGGATCGCGTTTGTGGGTTTGAAAGACGGTCGTCCGTATGAGATCTTCACGGGTCTGGCGGATGACGAAATGGGAATCGCGCTGCCCAAGAGCGTGACGAAGGGCAAGATCATCAAGATCGTGCAAGCCGACGGAACCAAGCGCTATGACTTCCAGTTCGTCAACACGCGCGGGTTCAAGACGACGGTGGAGGGCTTGAGTTATAAGTTCGACCGCGAGTTCTGGAACTACGCCCGTCTGATCTCCGGTGTGCTGCGATACGGCATGCCGATCGACCAGGTGGTACATATGATCAGCGGTCTGCAAATGGACAACGACTCGATCAACAACTGGACGACCGGTGTGGCGCGCGTACTCAAGCGCTATGTTCCGGGAGCAGAGATCCTTCCCGAAGACGAATAAAGCCGGCGTTTGCCGGCTTTATTTCTTTCTCACTTTTCTGCAATAAACCGTGTCTCGAGCATTCCGAGTGATTGGTTTTCCACCACTTTGATGCCGTACTTACGCCGCCATTTGCTGGCGAGGGAGTTCCACCATCCGCGCGTGACGTACGCGTAAATATAAGGATGTAGGTGGAGCTGCAATCCCCGTCCGTGTTGGTCGTACTCGTGATGGATTTGCTCGCGGATCGTGTCCGTGAAGAGGATAGAGGGTTGAATCTTACCATTACCTCCGCAGGTGGGACATACCTCTTCGACCTTCATCTCGACAGCTGGACGTA
>JAEEGG010003984.1_pt1 | contig 36196 bp, 36 predicted proteins | sample 9134161 | NCBI WGS metagenome assembly JAEEGG01 (sample SAMN16246543, study PRJNA631951) | gut metagenome | biome: gut microbiome; feature: rumen; material: CR-attached | host: Bos | place: Iran: Karaj | collected 2018-10
CCTGCCATCTATTAAACCCGAACTGAAATTTTAATGTTTACTAAAAGATGGTTGTTATAGGCCTTAACGGGTCTAAAGTGACCGATTACATTCCATCAATTATACTTAAAGCACAAAAAGAAATATATTTATGAAGAATAAAAACAGATTTCTCATTTCTTTCCTTCTCACATTTGCCATCATCCTCCTTGCATCAGGATGTGCCAACTACAAGCACATCCCCTACTTCCAGAACGCAGCCGAGTATGATGGTACGGGCAAAGGACAACTTTATGACATGAAGATCATGCCAAAGGACGAGCTCGTCATCTTTGTTTACTCAAGTAGCAACCCTGCTGGCGTGGCGCAGTTCAATTTCGTGGAGCCTTCAAGCATAGCTGACAGAAGGAATACTGGAACAAGAATAACTGTAACAAACAGAAACCTCCGTCGTCACACCTACTTAGTAGATAACGACGGCAACATCGAGTTCCCTGTTATAGGTAACATCCATCTTGCAGGACTAACAATTGAGCAGGCTAACGCTCTTATCCTGGAGAAGATAGCTCCGTATATCAAAGACAAGAACGATTGCATAGTTAATACACTCATTGAGAACTACGAAATCAGCGTGTTGGGTGAAGTAAAACATCCTAACACGTTCACTATTGACCGCAACAAATGCACTATATTGGAGGCTCTCGCCATGGCGGGCGACATGACCATCTATGGCAAGCGTGACAACGTAAAGCTTCTTCGCGAACTACCCAATGGCGAATATGAGATACACGAGTTAGACTTGCGTGATGCCAATCTCCTCAACTCCCCTTATTACTATATGCAGCAGCGTGACGTGCTTTATGTCGAGCCCAATGAAGCAATGGCGCAAAATGCCAGTATCGGACGTACACGTCAGTTATGGGTTCGTGGAGCCAGTATCACCATTGCATTAGGTTCTCTACTTTATAGGGTTTTGAATTAACTAAGCAATATGTTCAACTTAGATAAATTCATTGCTGACAGTGTGACATTCCGTCCTGTTAGCATGTTTGCTGTTGATATAGAGGCAAACAAAGAGAAACTGACGGAAAATATTAAAGGTAAAAAAGTCTGTGTTATTGGTGGCGCAGGCTCCATAGGTTCCAGTTTCATTAAAGCAGTGCTGCGGTTTGAACCGGCAAGTGTAGTTATAGTTGACTTGAATGAGAATGGCCTCGCTGAACTGGTGCGCGATGTGCGCAGTACGAACGGCCTGTTCGTTCCTGATGAGTTTCGCTGTTACACGTTGAACTTCGCAGACCCCATCTTTGAGCGAATCTTCCGCGAGGAGAAGGGCTTTGACATTGTTGCGAACTTCAGTGCTCATAAGCATGTGCGCAGTGAAAAAGATAGATATTCAGTGCAGGCACTGATAGAGAACAACGATATCAAGGCTAAGAAGCTGATGGACTTGCTAACGGTATACCCTCCCAAGCACTTCTTCTGTGTAAGCACGGATAAGGCCGCAAACCCTGTGAACATCATGGGAGCTTCTAAACGCATCATGGAAGACTTGGTGATGGCCTACAACAAGTACTTCAAAGTCACAACAGCCCGCTTTGCGAACGTGGCTTTTAGTAATGGTTCCCTGCCTGACGGTTGGATTCACAGGATGCAGAAGCACCAGCCTTTGGCCGCACCAAGCGATGTGAAGCGTTACTTTGTAAGCCCTGAGGAGTCAGGCCAAATTTGTATGCTGGCCTGTATCCTTGGTAATGGAGGTGAAGTGTTCTTTCCAAAGCTGGGTGAAGACCAAATGCTGACGTTCAGCAGCATTTGTGATGATTTCGTGAAAGCAGAAGGCTTTACTAAGAAGGAATGTACTTCAGATGCAGAAGCAAAGGAATATGCAGCATCTCTTAACACAGCAGCCCATGACTCTGGACTTTCTGTAATTACGGAATACCCCGTCGTTTATTTCAAAAGTGACACTACTGGCGAGAAAGCGTACGAGGAATTCTATGTGCCTGGTGAGAAGATTGATATGCAGCGTTTCCAAGCCCTTGGTGTCGTGGAGCAGACCACCCGCCATGAAATGGATGAGGTGAACTCTTTCTTTGATAAGTTGGAAGGCATCTTTGCAAAGGAAAATTTCACCAAAGCACAAGTAGTTGAGGCTATAAAAGATTTTTTGCCTAATTTCCAACATGAGGAAACTGGCAAAAACCTAGATCAGAAGATGTAGAGCTTATTCCTCGCTCGAACTTATTCGCTGGCTACTGAAAGGACGCAAGAACTTTGAGCATGAAGAAAAAGGACGAAACCTTGATTAAAAAATGTGATCAGCATTGGCAGTTGCTTCGAAGTGAGTATATTTACCAATGTCCTTGGCTTTCTCTCCGCAAGGATGTTGTTCAAACTACAAAGGGTATAGTAACACCTGACTTTTATGTATTGGAATATCCTACCTGGGTCAACGTCATTGCAAAGACTGTTGAAGGTAAGTATCTCATAGAACGACAATATCGGCATGGCATCCAGAAGTGTGTTTGTGAGTTGTGTGCAGGTATGTGTGAGCCAGGTGAACAGCCTATTGATGCAGCAAAACGGGAACTGTTAGAGGAAACAGGTTACTCAGGTGGCTCATGGTCATTAATTGGGGAATACGCACCCAACCCTAGTGCTATGACCAACTGCAGTTACACCTTCTTAGCAGAGGGAGTCGTCCTCCACAAATCTCCTTGCCCAGAAATCACAGAAGACATTCAAGTTTTTGAAGTAACAGAAGAAGAATTACTGGCTGTGATGCAAGAACGTGAGATGATAGAAGGAGTCATGCTTGCACCACTTTGGCAATATTTTTACAACAAAAAAAAGAAAAAACACAAATAGTAAAAGGAAAAAACATGGCATACAAAATTCCTCTTTTTAATTTGAATTTCGATGAGCGGGAAGCGAAAGCCGCTTATGACACCATCAAGTCTGGGTGGATCTCCACCGGCCCGAAGAATGCTGAGTTAGAGCAGATGTTTATTGATATGTGGGGCGTGAAATATGCAGTGAGCATGTCAAACTGCACAGATTCTCTTCATGTTGCCTGCATGGTTTGTGGCTTTGGCCCTGGCGACGAGGTGATTTGTCCCTCACTGACATTCGCGGCTTCCTGCAACTGCATCCGTTATGTGGGTGCTACACCAGTCTTTGCAGATATTGTTGGCCCTGACCATATCAACATTGACCCTGCTGACATTGAGAGCAAGATTACGCCCAAGACCAAAGGTATCGTTGTAGTTCACATGGCAGGTTTCCCTTGTAAGATGGATGAGATAATGGCAATAGCCAAGAAGCATAACCTCAAAGTGATTGAGGATGCATGTCACGGTCCCCTTTCAGAATACAAAGGCAAAAAACTTGGAACCATCGGTGATTGTGCTGCTTTCAGTTTCTTCTCCAACAAGAACATCAGCACAGGAGAAGGTGGTATGTTCATCACCAATAACGAGGAAATGGAAAAGAAGGCTCGTCTCATTCGTTCTCACGGTATGAGCACTATGTCATATCAGCGTGCCAGTGGTCATGCTACGGAATACGATATCACCTGCCTAGGTTACAACTTCCGCATGGATGACATCCGTGCTGCCATTGCTATAGAGCAGTTGAAGAAACTGCCTAAAGATTTGAAAACCCGTATCAAGGTACGCAAGCAGTACGTTGACAGACTCTCTAAGATTGAGGGTGTGGTTGTGCCCTTCGCAGACAATACTGAGTTTGTCAGCAACTATATCTTTCCTGTTGTGTTGCTTAACAGCACAAAGGAATACAGGAACAAGATCCGTGAGTATATGCATGCAGCTGGTGTACAGACCTCTGTTCACTATCCTGCAGCCCATAAGTTCTCTACCTATAAGGAGCTTGGCGCAGTTCTGCCACAGACTGAATATGTGACAGACAATGAGGTGACGCTGCCTATGTATGCAGCGCTGACACCCGAACAGATAGATTTTATCTGCGACACTTTTGAAAAGGCTGTAAAGGAGTGTAAGTAATGTATCAGGGCAAGAAATCAGTCCTTATCTTCGGTGTTGGCTCACTTCAGAAGTCCATCATCAACAGGGCAAAGCTGATGGGACTATACACCATTGGAATTGACCCTGCAGCAGATGCCACCTGTAAGTACGAGGTAGATGCCTTTGAGATTGTAGGAGGTCAAGACTATGAGGGAACATGTGCTGTGGTAGAGAAGTATAGCATTGATGCTATTGTTACTGCAGCCACAGATAAACCCTTAGTCATGATGGCTCGCATTGCAGAGAAATATGGCTTCCCATTCTATTCTGTGGAGACGGCTCAATGGAGTACCGATAAATTCCAGATGAAGAAACGCTTTGAACTTGGCGGTATCCCTCATGCACAAGGCCGTCTTATCTCAAATGTTGAAGAGACAGAAGGATTGGTGTTCCCTGTAATTGTAAAACCGCGTGACAATTCTGGCAGCCGTGGCGTTAAACTCTGCCGCAATAATGAAGAGCTGAATGCTTGCATAGAAGAGGCTTTAGAAAACTCGAAACTTGACACTGTTCTTGTTGAGGAGTTCATTGAAGGTCCGGAATATAGTATCGAAAGCTTGCATCATGACGGAAAGAGCGAGGTAATACAGTTCACCGAGAAAAAGACCACAGAGTTTCCTTACAATGTGGAGTTAGGTCATATCCAACCTGCTAATATCTCCGATGATAATAAGCAGAAGATATGTGGAATCATAGAAAAGATAGGCAAGGTGCTCAATTTCGAGAACTGTCCTTCACATACAGAGCTGAAAATAAATGAACGTGGCATCTTTGTCATTGAAACCAGTCCTCGTTTAGGCGGTGACTATATTACTTCTACGCTTACGCCTCTTTCGACTGGTGTCAATCTTGAAGATGAACTGTTGAAGGTAGCATTGGGAGAAACAATTAATCCGATCACTAAGGAAATCCAATATTCTGGCGTTAGATTCTTTGCATTCAAGGAGGGTTGCGTAATACAACATGTGCCAGAGATATCTTTTGTTAAGGAATGGCCTCACGTAGTTGATTTCTCTTTCTACCTGCAAAAAGGAGAGATGGTTAATCGTATTACATCAAGTCTAAACCGTTATGGTCATTTGACACTAATTGCTGGAAATAGAGAGTCTATTGACGACGCTTTTGAAAAATATGAGAAGGCAATTATGGAGAGATGCCTTAATACTTAGTGGATATATAATTATCAAATAGAGATGAAAAGAATAGCATTTATAGGTTCTGGTGATTTGGCAATTGACTTATGTGAAAGAGTTGTCTTGTGGAATCAGTATGAAGTTGCTGGCTTTATTGATGGAAGTCAGGAAAAAGGTACCATAATCGATGGCTACCCAGTTTTAGGCAATGATGATGATGTGGTAAGTTTATATAAGGAGGGGACTTTTGATTGTATCTATATAGCAATTGGATACTTGAAATTCCAAATCAGAGAAAAACTGTATAATCGATTCAAGGGTGCGGTTCCTTTAGCTAATATTATCTCTCCAACAGCCTTTGTACACCCTACGGCCAAACTTGGAGAAGGAATACAACTCTCTGATGGAGTTTATATTGCCCAACATGCTGAAATCGAAGATAATGTTTTGATTACTTTGCATTCTATTGTTAATCATGGAGGACTTGTAAAAAAACACACATTCTTCTCAACCAGAGTTACAACAGCGGGAAATGTAACTATCGGAGAGCGATGTTTTGTTGGAGTTGGTGTGGTCATATCTGATGGTATTTCCATTTGCGATGATGTTTGGCTTTCTCCTGGTTCCATAGTTGTATCAAACATAAAAAAATCAGGCCAGTATTTGTCTGCAGCAGCAAAACTAATTAATATCAAATAAACGAGTAAAAAAATAATGAAATATGGAATTACAAGAATTTGTACACAATTTTGCTAATCAGTTTGATGATACTGAAGCAAGTGTTTTCGCCCCTTCAACCAAGTTCCGTGATTTAGAAGAATGGTCTTCGCTGATAGGTTTGTCTATTATCTTGATGGTAGATGAGGAGTATGGCATTACGATTGGGGCTGACGATATGAAACAGGCCCAGACTATTGAGGAACTGTTCAACATTGTTAAAACAAAAGCATAATGGATTTCAATCCGTATTCTCTTGAAGGTAAGACTATCCTTATTACAGGTGGCGCTGGTGGTATTGGCAGCGAGGTTGCACGCGTCTGTTCAAAACTCGGTGCGAGGATTATTCTGACTGATATAAGAGAGGACGCCCTAAATGAGGCTTTATCCTCACTTACAAAGGTTGAGGTTGGTGATCACATTGCAATAAAAACTGATTTGACTATTGCAGACGAACTTAATAGCTTAGTGGAACAACTGCCTGAGATTAATGGTTTTGTCTGTAATGCGGGCGTGATGAAATTGGTTTTGACCCAGTTCATAACTGAAGAAGAACTGACTCGTATTCAGAAAATCAATCTCAATGCTCCAATCCTTCTAACGAGAGCAATACTGAAAAAGAAAAAGATCAAGAAAGGCGGTTCGATAGTCTTTACTGCTTCTGCAGCTGGTGTTTACAGAGTCTCAGCTGGCAATGCCATTTATGCCACTACCAAATGTGGTATTGATGCATTCATGCGTACGGTTGCTTTGGAATATGGACCAAAGGGAATTCGTTGCAACAGTGTGAACCCTGGCATGGTAGAGACAGCTTTAATAGGTGGCTTTACAGAAGAACAAAAAGAAAAGGAGATGCAAAACTATCCCCTGAGACGATTTGCTAAACCAGAAGACATCGCTTTGGGTATTGCTTATCTCTTGTCTGATGCCTCTTCTTTCGTAACTGGAACCGCCTTGAAAATTGACGGAGGAATGACCTTAAGTTAAGAATGAGTATGAACTTGTTAGAGAACAAAGTATGCCTTATTACAGGTGCAGGTCGTGGTATAGGCAAGGTGATAGCCGAACAGTTCATCGCTGATGGCGCTATTGTTTATGTCAACGACTTACAAGAGCCTGAAATAGAAGGAGCCAAACCCATTTGCTTTGATGTGACAGATTCAGCAGCTCTTAAGGCTGGTCTGATGCAAGTCTATAGGGCAGAAGGTCGTATTGACTGCATTGTAAATAATGCTGCTATTATTCAAAACCAGAAGTTGGGCATGGTAACAAAGCAACTTCTCGAAAAGATGTATGCCGTGAACGTGTTTGCCGTTATTGATATGATTCAGATAGCATCACGATTGATGGCACGTACAGGCGGTGGCTGCTTTGTAAACATGGCTTCTGTAACAGGCGTAGTAGGATCACCAGGACAGGTGGCGTACTCATCCACCAAAGGGGCTGTGATTACCATTACCAAGTCTGCTGCCAAGGAGCTGGCACCGATGAATATCCGCGTGAATGCTGTTGCTCCTGGAATAGTAAGAACGGAGCGTTTCGAGGAATTGTATGAAGCCTCAGGCGACAAAATCAACGAGCGCATAGAAAAGATTGCTTTAGGCCGTCTTGGAACCCCGCAGGATATTGCAAATGCTGTAGCTTTTCTAGCATCTGACAGAGCCTCTTATATCAGTGGTCAGATACTTGGAGTTGATGGCTGCGCAACTATATAGGTTTGCGATTAAAGGCTTGTGATTACGAAATCTCCATAAAACCATTATCTTTTCAAAAAGTATTCTTTACTCCATAGAAAGATTCTCAACCGAAAATTTGGCGGTTCCGCTAAAAAGATGTAACTTTGCAGCGACATGCTAGGTTTTGAGATATGGCTACAACAATGCACAATACAATGAGTCCAAAAGGGGTGTCCACACTGGACGTTCTATGGGCTTTCTATCTTTCACAGCCAAAACAGGTAAAGAAGGCCTTCCGCGCCAGATTGGAAAATCAGGATAAGGCTGAGAATGAAAAGATGGGCCAGTCTGCCCAGTGGAAGGTTGACCTTAAAGAAATCCGTTCGCTGAAAGTTGGTTGGGATGATGAAAATGCCCCTCGCATAAATCGCGACGCCATATCACACGTTGACAGTTTCGTCAAGACACTTGCAGATGCCGTTTCACAGAACATCCGCCTCTTTCCTACTTATTTAGGAGGTGTCATGCTGAGAATAGAGACAGGAAAGGGGCGCATCAAGTGCGAATTTGGAGACAAGCAGTTGTCTTATTTTGTCAAGCGTAAAGGCCGGGACACAGAGCACCATTCTTTCGAGGACATTAACAGTGAGACGATATCAGTTTTGAAATCTAATATTGAAAGCATCGCCTAATGGAGTTCTCCGACCATTATAAAGCTGACTGCGTCAATTCCAGCGAAAGACTGGCGAGGATTGTTTTGTCACCACGGGACCTTGACCCTGTGACTAATTATCCCAAAGACACGTTCATCGGTCTCAGGCAGGATGAGACGGGTATCTCTTTCCTGCGTTTTGACTTGATGGGCGAAGAAGCCTTCCGCCGGAGTGGAATTGAACGTGCAGCTCTTTACAATGGGAAGTCAAAGAAGAAACACTATGCCTTTGCAGGGTGGATGGAAGGAGTTGCTTCTGAGATAAAAGCATTGGCACCAGGTGAGATACAGATAACAGTCAATAGCCCTTCCGAAAGACCAGAACATGTCAATGTGGAGTTTTTGATGGACGGTGAGGTGGTGAAAGGCATCGTCACTGACGCCAGGGTGCTTGATGTTATTGATGAGCTATACCATTATCTGAAATACGTCAAGGTGTAACTAACGAATACTTTCTCTTTCTTTTTCCCTATGATTTAGTGTCGTAGGCTTGTTGTTCATGTACAAATAAGAGAAAAAACAAAGTGTTTTTAGATTTAGATAAAAAAGGGCGGCAAAGTATTGCTGCCATAGACGATAGTGGCCGTTCTGTGACTTACGGGGATATTTGTGACTTCTCACAGGAGTTTGCAAAGCACCTCCCCAAGCGGTCATTGATATTCCTCCTTGCGAAGAACCGCATAGGCTCCCTGTTGGGATATACCGCTGCACTGAGTAATCGTATCGTTCCGTTAATCATCAGTGCAAACACAGAAGAAGGACTTTATAATCATCTGTATGATTTGTATCTGCCTGAATATCTGTGGATGCCGGAATCCAAGGCAGAGGGGAAAGAAGTCCTCTTTTCTGCTTGGGATTATTGTTTGGTAAAGACGGGGAACCCGCCAACCCCGATGTATGAAGAACTTTCCTTGTTGCTGCCCACCAGTGGCTCAACGGGTAGTCCCAAGTTGGTGCGCCATAGCTACCGAAACATTGAGGCCAATGCTGACAATGTGCGTAGGCTGTTTAAAATGGATGGTACAGAAAAGGCTATGGCTATCCTGCCTATGCATTACACGATGGGCCTTTCTGTGATTGCATCCCATCTGCTGGCTGGGGCTACACTGCTACTCAGTGGACGCTCTTTGTTGGATAAAGGCTTCTGGGCAACGCTGAAAGAGGCAACTAGCTTTACTGGTGTCCCATACAGCTATGAGATATTGTCCAAGATGCGCTTCACCCGTATGGACTTGCCCAACCTGAAGGTAATCACCCAAGGCGGTGGCAAACTTACTGAGACAATGTGGAACACTTTGGCGCACTATGCTCAGGATAATGGTAAGCAGTTCATTGCCACATACGGCCAGTCTGAATGTACCGCCCGTATGGCCTACCTTCCAGCCGAACTTGCTACCACAAAGGTATGCAGCATAGGTATAGCTGAACCAGGTGGGCAGTTGTCCATTGTGGATGATAATGGCAACGAGACTTTCGAAGGTGAGGCACAAGGCGAGATGGTCTATCGTGGAGAAAACGTCACATTAGGCTATGCCACTTGTTGTGAAGACCTTTTGAAGGGTGACGAAAACCATGGCGTGATGCATACGGGCGACTTGGCTCGACGTGATGCAGATGGCTGCTATTATATCATTGGACGACTGAAACGCTTCCTTAAGATATTCGGACTCCGTATTGGTCTGGATGAGGTGGAACGGATGGTTAAGTCGGAATTCAAAACCGACTGCTACTGCAAAGGTGACGATGAAAAGCTAATTGTTTTGGTAACAGACTCCAAGTTGCAGGATGTTCTGCCCGCATTTATTGAAGATAAGACGCATCTGTTCCATCAGAAAATAGAAGTACGTATAGTAGATGCCATTCTGAGAAACGAAGCAGGAAAAGTGATAAGTCAGTAGTTATTAATATGAACGGCAACAAGAAAGTGATTCTCCACCTCATTTTTGATGGGATACTATTTGATCAAGTATATCCTCGTTTTGAAATAATGGAAAACTATGAGAACAGGTTTCTGTTCGGTAGTCTTAATACTGATGAGGAAATAAAATATATCAAAAATACTGAAAAACTGATTCGCGTAGATTCGTTAGATGAATGGGGAAATATAGTTTCAGACTCTCAAGTGGATGTTATCTATATGCATGGTTTGTGGCCAGATTACTTAAAGGCAATAGATTATATTCGTGACAATGTGGTAGTCATGTGGTGGTGTTATGGTATGGAAATTTACGAGAACTGTTTCGGACTTCCACCGCTAATGGGATTAAACATTTATAAGCCGAAGACATGTGAATTTCTTGAATCATTTGGAGGTTATCGTTCTAAGATGAAATTAAACCTTCTTTTTCGACATCCAAAACTTTACATGCTATTGCGCAATATTTGGAACTTTATTCATAAAAGAGAAATACCAGAAAGCAAACTGAAAAAAATGCTATCTCGGATAGATTTTGCTTTTACACCCTTAGAGGTGGAGCTGCAAGAATTAAAGAAGAAGAACCCATATATAAAAGCAAAGCCATTCATTTTGCGAGGTTTTGCTGGAAAAGAACCTTTAGTCATTCAGAAAGACACAGGAAATATTCTATTGGAACACTCTGCCAACATATCGAATAACCACCTTGATATCATCGCGGCAATAAAAGACAAGAAACTTAACTTGCAAGAGCGTGACATCTATGTGCCCTTAAGCTATGGAGATGAGAGGCTTGCTGAACGTGTTAAAGATGAGGCAAAGTTTGAAGGAGCAAATGTTCATTGTCTAATGGAAGCACTCCCCATCAACGAATATAAGAAAATGTTGTGTGGCTGTACTCATGCCATATTCGGAATGATTCGCCAATCAGGTTTGGGTAATATATATATATGCTTCAGGAAAGGAATTAAAGTATTTCTTTTTAAGGATAGTATGTTGTATAATCAATTTAAGGCTGATGGCTATCATGTATTTTCTATCGATGAGGACCTTGATGGTGTCAGTATTAAAGAACCATTGACGGAGGAACAGGCATTGTATAATTACAATTTATACTATAGTAAATTTCGTGATTTGGGATCATACCAAGAACAAATGGATAGAATTTTAATTGAATAAGAATAAAAAGATGACAAACATTGAAAAATTGAATCGCATTTTCTGCGAAGTATTCTCTACCAAAGAGGATGCACTGAATAGTGATTTTAACAAGGACACAGTTGAGGGATGGGACTCTGTACATCAGCTAAGTCTGACTTCATCTGTTGAGGACGAGTTCGATATCATGCTCGATGCTGATGATATTCTTGAATTTACATCATACGATAACGCCAAGAAGGTATTGGCGAAATATGATGTAACACTATAATTCCCAATGTTCAATCTTCATACTTAATTTAAGAGATGGCATATTGGGAAATAACAAAAGTGGCACTTCGTGGGGTTACTGGTACAGTACCAAATAACCCTGTAAAAACCGCTGATTTTGATGTAATGTCAGCGGAAGATGCAGAAGTGTTCGACAATACGGTTGGTATAAAGAACAGATATGTCGGATCTGATGATGTCTGCGCATCTGATTTGTGTTATGACGCAGCCCTTCGTCTTATAGCAGGTCTCGGTTGGGAAAAGTCCAGTATTGATGTTCTGATTTTCGCCTCGGTGACAGGCGATTACAAAACGCCACCTACTTCAGGTATTCTTCAGCATCGGCTGGGGTTGCCTATTAGCACTTTTGTGTTGGACATCCCGATGGGCTGTTGTGGTAGTGTATATGCCATCAATGTTGCTGGTAATTTACTTAGTGCTGGAACGGCTAAACGTGCTTTACTACTTGTTGGTGACACGGCTCTCCGTATGGGTTCCATGAAAGACAAAAGTCGCGTTCCGCTATTTGGCGATTGTGGTACGGCAATGGCATTAGAATACGATCCAAACGCTGAAGATATCATTATTGATTTCAATACCTTGGGCGAGAAGTATATGGCTTTGATGACTCCTCATGGAGGTTTTCGTCATCCTGTTACGGCAGAATCTTTCATTGAAGAAGATTTTGGTAATGGCATCATCCGTGCGCCCAAAGATACGTTGATTAATGGTATGGATGTTCTCTCCTTTGCCATCTCCAGACCTCCTGTCAGTATAAAAAATCTGATGGACATGTATCAGTTGAATACTGACAATGTAGATTTCTTCCTCATCCACCAAGCAAACAAGCTGATAGTTGACCGCATTGTGAAAAAGTTAAAGCTACCAGCAGAGAAAGTCCCTTATGATTTGCAGGAGTTTGGAAATCTTGGTGGTGCCTCCATCCCCATGCTGATGACTTATAATCTTGCAGATGAATTGCAAACAAGGCCGTTGACCCTGGTGTGTTCTGCCTTCGGATTGGGTCTGACTTGGGCAACGATGGTATTGAAGACCAAAATAGCAACAGTTTTGCCAATTCACAAGTTGTAATCATATTTGATTACAGAATAAGGATAAACCAAATACAAAGTTCTAATCTATATCCATTCAGAAATAGCAGGCCCTAAATTGAAAAACTCAAAAACTATGGAGAATAAGCAAATCACAGTCACCTCTCCATTACTGCCAAACCTTGACGAGTTTAACGAAATGCTCAAAGAGATATGGGCAAGTAAATGGATCACCAATAATGGTGGCTTTCACCAACAGCTTGAAAAGGCTCTTGCAGAGTATTTGAAAGTTCCCTATATTAGCCTATTTACAAACGGCACATTACCTCTACTAACAGCTCTTCAAGCACTGCGTATCACAGGCGAAGTCATAACCACCCCTTATAGCTTCGTGGCCACCACCCACAGCATCTGGTGGAACGGATGCCGCCCCGTCTTTGTAGACATTGAGGAAGAAACGTGCGGTATTGACCCCAATAAGATAGAAGCAGCTATCACCCCAAAGACCACAGCCATCATGCCAGTCCATTGTTACGGCAAGCCAGTAAAGATGAAGCAGATTCAGGAGATAGCGGATAAGTATGGACTAAAAGTTATCTATGATGCTGCTCATGCCTTTGGTGTTGAAGTTGACGGTGAGAGTGTTTTGAACGCTGGTGATATGAGTACGCTTAGCTTCCATGCCACTAAAGTGTATAACACCCTTGAAGGTGGAGCATTAATCATGCACGATGAGCAGACGAAGAAGCGCATTAACTATTTGAAGAACTTTGGCTTTGCAGGAGAGACAGAGGTGGTAGCTCCGGGTATCAATAGCAAGGTGGATGAAGTTCGTGCAGCATACGGCTTGCTGAACTTGAAACAGGTGGATGAAGCTATTGCAAAGCGACAGAAAGTAGCACAACGCTATCGTGAGGCTTTGCGCAATGTATCAGGCATTTGTTTCTTTGATGATATGCCCGGAGTGCGCCACAACTATAGTTATTTCCCCATCTTTATCAATGCTAAAGAATATGGAAAGACAAGAGATGAACTCTATTTCAAGATGAAAGCGGAAGGTGTGCTAGGGCGCAGATATTTCTATCCGCTCATCAGCACATTCAGCACCTATCGTGGTTTACCCAGTGCTGTTCCAGAGAACCTGCCTGTTGCAACAAAGATTGCCAATGAGGTGATTTGCCTGCCTATGCATCATGAGTTGAGTGATGGAGATTTGGACCGTATATTGAATTTGATAGTGAAATAATGGCGCAGAAAAAGATAATGCTCCTTGGTGGCTTGCGCTACCTGAAACCTGTGATAGATGCAGCCCATAAACAGGGTTACTATGTGATAACGGCAGATTATCTGCCCAATAACATTGCTCATAAGTGGAGCGACGAGTATTGTAATGTCAGTATCATTGACAAAGAGGCTGTGCTGAAGGAAGCCCAGCGCCTTATAATAGATGGCATTATGTCGTTTGCCTGTGACCCAGGAGTTGTTGCTGCAAGCTATGTTCAGAACAAGATGGGGCTTCCTTCGTTTGGCCCGTTTGAGTCCGTAGAAATACTCCAGAACAAGGATAAGTTTCGTATGTTTTTACAGAAGAACGGCTTCAATGTTCCCCAGGCTAAAGGCTTTGATAGCGTTGAGGCTGCCATGGAGGAAATCTATTGGTATCCATGGCCTGTTATAGTGAAGCCGACTGATGCTGCTGGCAGTAAGGGTGTAACTCGTGTTGATAAGGCAGAGGATTTGAAACCAGCTCTGGAATATGCTATGGAGCATAGTATCTCTGGTCATGTCATTGTGGAGGAGTTTATTGACAAGCAAGGCTGTTCTTCTGATACAGATAGCTTCTCTGAGGATGGTAAACTGAAGTTTGTCAGTTTCTGTGCCCAGCGTTTTGATGCAGAAGCAACTAATCCCTATACACCTGCAGCCTATTCATGGCCTTCAACTTTTACAAAAGAACAAGAAGATTATCTCACATCTGAGATACAACGTCTGATAACGCTGTTGAACTTGAAAACTTGTGTGTATAATATTGAGGTTCGTGTAGCACCTAATGGTAAACCTTACATCATGGAGCTGACACCTCGTGGTGGCGGCAACCGTCTTTGTGAGATGTTGCGCTATGCTACAGGGGTTGATATGATAACTGCTATTACCCGTACTATGGTGGGTGATCCTATCTTGGAACCTATAGAGCAGAAACCCTACAATAGCCATTGGGCAGAGATTATCCTCCATGCCGATAAGGATGGCGTATTTGACCATTTGGAAATAAGTAAGGAATTACCTGCTGAGATTGTTGAGGAAGATCTTTGGATTGTCAAAGGTGAAAAGGTAGAAGGCTTCGAGGGTGCCAATAATGCCATTGGCACTTTGGTATTGAAGTTCCAGACAGCAGAAGAACTTGAAAAGGCTATTACCAATCAGCGTAGCTGGCTGAAAGTAGTTGTGAAGTAATGGAAGCAATAGGCGGTTACTTTTCTTTGGAACTCCCTCTTCGCGAGGAGTATCATAAAGGTGCCATTAGGCTGAATACTGGACGTAACTGTCTGGAATACATTCTTCGTGCTCGTGGGTATAAGAGGGTTTATGTACCATATTATACCTGTGAGGCTGTTATGGAGCCTATCAATAAATTGGGCATCACTTATGAATTCTATCATATAGATATTCATTTTGAGATAAGAGACCGCTTTACGCTAAAGGCTGACGAGGCACTGCTATATACCAACTATTTTGGACTGAAACAACGTTATGTAGAGCAGTTGGCAGATAAAACGGGTACTCGCTTAATTGTAGATAACACGCAGGCGTTTTATGCTAAGCCTATTCAGGGAATAGATACTTTCTATACTTGCCGCAAGTTCTTTGGCGTTGCAGATGGAGCCTATCTTTATACAGATAAGGTTTTGGAAGAGGATTTCGTGCAAGACGAATCCTACGATAGGATGGCACATCTGCTGAAACGCATAGACCTCTCTGCTGAACAAGGATTTTCAGACTTCCGCAAGGTGGATGACGGTTTGGATAACCAACCTATTCGCAAGATGTCAAAACTGACTCAGCGTATCATGCAGTCGGTAGATTATGAAGCAACAGCCAAAAAGCGCAGAGAGAATTATCTGATGTTTCATGAAGTACTTGGGAAGGATAATAATTTGGTGTTGCCTCTTGATGAAAATACAGTCCCGATGGTTTTTCCTTTCCTCGCTCCAATTAAAGGACTACGTGAAAAGTTGATTGAAAATAAAGTCTTTGTAGCCTGTTACTGGCCAAATGTGTTAGAGTGGACTACGAAAGATGATATTGAATATCTCCTTGCATACCAGATGCAGCCATTGCCGATAGACCAAAGGTACGAAGAGATACATTTAAACAGAATAATTCAAATAGTAAAAAAATGATAAAGACAGAATTACGAGGGAAAAAACTCCTTATTTTAGGTGGCAATGCCCTTACATGTGACATTGTTGCCAAAGCTAAAGAATTGGGCGTATATACTATTGTCACCGACTGGAATACGCCTGAAGCGTCCCCGGCTAAGCGTATAGCCGATGAATATTGGATGGAAAGTCTATCAGATACGGAGAAACTGGCACAGATGGTGAAGGAACACCATATAGACGGTGTATTCACCAACTATACCGACTCCTATCTTCCGTTCTATGCACGATTATGTGAGGCAACAGGGCTGCCATGTTTAGCTACGGAGGCACAGATGGATGTAATCAGCAATAAAGACCAGTCAAAGCAACTATGCATTGACCATGGTATATCCGTATCAAAACGCTATCAGGTTTCTCCAATTGAAGATATTGATAACTTGACAGACATCTCATTCCCGGTGTTAACTAAGCCTGTTGACAACAGCGGTCAACGTGGAATCTTTGTTTGTCAAGATCGTGATGAATTAAAGAGACTTTATGAGACGTCACTTCAATTCTCGCAGTCTAAGAATGTAATGATTGAAGAATATGTTCAGGGCGATTATACTGTGATGTTCTATACAATACAGAATGGTCATGTTACACTTGCCACGATGGCTGACAAACCGGTTATTGGAGAGTTCGTAAATAATCTTCCAAAATTACCGCAGGGCTATTTTCTTCCATCAAAGTACGTTGGCCTGTGTCAGGAGATTATGGTTCCTAAAGTACAGTCATTTGTTACGGATCTTGGTATAAAAAACGGAGTAATAGGCATAGAAGCTGTAGTGAAGGATAATGACATCTTCGTATTTGAGATGCAATTCCGTCTTGGTGGTATGCGTCATCATAACTTTGTGTTGAAGGAGAATGGAATGGACATACTCGCAATGCTTATCAACTTTGCTTTGACAGGAGAATTTGCTGGTTGGGATGCCTCCGTTAGTGACAATGCTCAATTTAAGAATTGCTATTGCTCCCTCAATCTTTTAATTCAGCCCGACAAGGTTGCACGTATAGAAGGACTTGAAGAAGCAAAGGCACTGCCCCAGGTCACCAACTTCACCCAAATGATGGAGGAGGGCGATAGCGTGAAATTGCCAGGTACAGTACAGCAGATTCTTTTCAAGTTCTCCCTTGTAGAGTCTAGCTGGGCTGCTCTTCGTAGGGTTATAGAGAAGATATACGCTACCATCCGTGTGTATAACGAGAATGGTGAGAATATCTTAATCCAACCGACCTTCTTGAATTAATAAGTATAAACGCTTTGATGAAGATAGCAATAATTGGAGCTGGTAATGGTGGTCAAACCTTTGCTGGCTATCTGTCGATGGCTGGATACGAAACCAGTCTTTATGACATTGATGTAGAGAAGATGGATGAACTCAAAAAGATTGGGGGCATCAAACTTGAAGGCAGACTGCAAGGATATGGAAAAATAGGCTGTATAACAACAGACATAGCAGAAGCTGTTGAGGATGCAGAGATTATCATGGTGACTACAGTTGCCAATGCTCATAGAGCTGTGGCACGCTCGTTGGCACCTTGTCTGGTTGACGGTCAGGTAATCGTACTGAATCCAGGACGCACCTGCGGAGCATTGGTGTTTAAACAGACGCTGGCAGAGGCGGGGGGTAAGGCCAGAATATATTTGGGAGAAGCCCAGACGCTGGTTTATGCAACACGCGTGATTGAGAATGGCCATGTGAATGTAATAGGCGTGAAGGACGAGGTGTTGTTGGCTGGACTGCCAGCCAAAGATACGGATTATATATTGGAGAAGTTGAATCCGATTTATCCATGCTTTCAAAAGGCAGATAATGTATTGCGCACTTCATTAGAGAATATCGGAGCCATGTTCCATCCTTGTGTCTTGCTGTTCAATGCAGCTACGATTGAGCGTAACGAATTGTTCTGGTTCTATAGAGATATGACAGAACAGGTGGCTGAGTTTATTGAGAAGTTTGACGCAGAGCGACTGGCCGTAGGTAAGGCATACGGTGTTCATCTTCTGAGCGTGAAGGAATGGATCAAGTTTGCTTATAAGGACACTCTTGGCGAAACACTTTGCGAGCGTATGCGCAATAATCCTGCCTATCACGATATAAAATCACCTTCAACCATCTTTACCCGTCAGTTGACGGAGGATATACCTACAGGTGTTCTTCCTATCATGGAACTCGGTAAGGCGGCGGGAATTGAAACGCCGTTATTAGAATCCATGATTCATATTTGTGAGGCTTTACTCAATATGGATTTGCATTCCAATGGAAGAAACCTGAAGAATCTGGGACTTGACGGAAGGAACAAGCAAGAAATATTAGACTATATCACCCATGAAGCATAATGCAGCATTGAAGGACGTGTTCGGCTTCATCAAACCCCTTGTTGATGTTCATACAATGGGGGTATACACTATGGCCAACCTATTAAGGGATTGTGGCTATAGGGTGTTTGTGGCCAAGGATGACGTGGCAGAGGCTGTAGAGAAGATTCAGAAGGTAAACAACTACAGTCTGGTGAAGCGATGGATTGTGAGCAATGGAATCACCAGAATAGGCTTTAGCTACCGATTAGATCCACAAGAGGGCTGTGACTACTTCATGACATTGTACCACCAACTGAAGGCTGATAATATGTTTTCTGTTGATGGCGGTACTATCACACAGATTTTCTTTGCAGGCCTGCCCGACACCTGTGAGTTGGTGAAGGGTAAAACCGCAGGGGAAGTACTGGTTTTTCCTGGCAATGAGAGCCCGATTGAGTCGTTGACGATGCTGAAAGTCCCTGAAAGTCTGATGCCACAGGCATTGAATCAGGATAATCCCTACGACAACATGCGTTGGGCTTTTGCCAAGAAACTGATAGAATCGGAAAGATACAAATTAGAACCGCCATTGGATCATTTGGGCTATAAGGAATGTGGTAAGGAGAACGATAGCTTTGTGGCAAGACTGGAATATGCCAGAAAGAAACATGCACTACCGATTATCCGCACGCACTCTGGCCCCTATAATCCAAACAGGATGGAAGCTCTGAAGGAGTATAACTCTTGGTGCAGAGATTTGGCCCAGAGCCAGCTTTTGGACGTGCTTTCGATTGGTAGTTCGCAGTTGACGCAGTCGAACTTCGGAGAGAACTGGGAGGGTAAGGCAAATGGTGGCGGTGTGCCAGTGAATTCAGAACTGGAATATATGGCCATCAGAGAGAACGCCAAGCCCATGTTGGTGAGAACCTATTCTGGAACGAAAGACGTGCCTGGATTGGCAAAGATTCATGAAAGAGCTCTGAATATTTCATGGCACGCTTTGAGCTTTTGGTGGTTTGATGAGCTTGACGGTAGAGGTCACAACAGCCTATTGGATAACTTGAAGGAACACTTTGATGCTGTACGCTGGATTGTGACATCAGGAAAACCCGTTGAGCCGAACGTGCCACATCATTTTGCATTCCGTGGTGCAGACGATATTACTTATATCATAACAGGATATTTGGCAGCGAAGGCATGTAAGAAACTTGGTGTTCGGCACATGATTTTGCAGAATATGCTGAATACGCCTAAATATACGATAGGCGTGCAGGATTTGGCAAAAGGAAGGACGATGCTGAAACTGGTTCGAGAACTGGAGGATGACAATTTCCATGTGAGTTTGCAGTCTCGCGCAGGCTTGGACTATTTCGCACCAGACTTAGAGGAGGCCAAAGTCCAGTTGGCAGCAGTTACTTGTTTGATGGATGATTTGGAACCTGAGAATGAGAATAGCCCTGAGATTATCCATGTGGTGAATTATAGTGAAGCAGTACGCTTGGCAACACCTCCAATCATCAAGGATAGTATCAGGATTACGCTTAATGCACTCCGTGAATACAGATTAGCCCGTGCATTTGGAAAAGTGCCTAATATGAAGTTTGACAAGGAGGCAAAAGAGCGTTTTGACTCGCTGTATGCAGAGGCAAAAGCTGCCATAGAACTGTTGGAAGCAAACATTCCGAACCTATATACGCCAGAAGGATTCTATAAGGTGTTTGTAGAGGGATTCCTACCAGTACCTTACTTGATGGATCAGGAAAAGAAGTTCCCGAAGGCAAGAATGTGGCACACGGCCATCAAGAATGGTGGAATCAGAGTGATAGATGATGATGGAAAGATAATTGATACTGTTGATAGATATAGGGTTATTATTAGCCAAATGCATGAATAGAAATGGCTGAACAAAGTTTAAAAGATAAGACCGTAAAAGGAACACTATGGAGTGGCATTGACAACGTGGTACAGTTCGGTGTCATCTTTGTAGTGAGCATTGTTCTGGCTCGCTTGCTCTCGCCTGATGACTATGGTCTTATAGGTGTCGTCACTATCTTTACAACAATCTGCTCAACCCTGATTGAAGGTGGATTCTCTAATGCCTTGATTCGAAAGAAGGAAGCAACTGGCGATGACTATAATACTGTATTTATCGTGAATTTCTCGGCTAGTTTGGTACTGTATACAGCGATTTTCCTATGCGCACCTCTCATCGCAAACTTTTTTAATCGCTGGGAACTAACTGATTTGATACGGGTGTCATCGCTTGCGTTGATAGCTGGAGCCTTTTCATTGGTTCAGAAAACCCAGATGGTAAGGCGCATTGATTTCAAAACACAGGCGAAGATTACCTTTGTTGCATCAGTCGCAAGCGGTATAATTGGTATAATAATGGCTTTTCTGGGATATGGAGTATGGTCGTTGGTGGCTCAAAGTTTATCTTCTCAGATCTTACGAACAATACTACTCTGGTTTTACAATAGATGGATGCCAAATCTGTATTTTTCCTCAAAAAGCTTTCATGAACTATTTGGCTTCGGATGGAAGATGGCTGTTAGCAGTTTGTTGAACACGATTTGGATGGATCTCTATCAGGTTGTGGTGGGAAAGTTCTATAGTCCTGCGACTTTGGGTCAATACACTCGAGCTAAAAATTTCTCCTCACTGTTCAGCAGTAATATTACGAATGTCATCCAACGCGTCACCTACCCGGTTCTTTCAAATATTCAGGACGACAAGGAACGTATGGTTGCTGCCTATAGACGGGTGATTAAAACGACGGTGTTTGTAACGACAATACCTATGTTTATGTTAGGTGCAGTCAGTGAACCATTCATCTATTGTCTTATCGGCCCCAAATGGCATGAGGCTTCTGCCTATCTGCCTCTGATTTGTATAAGCGGTTCTTTATATCCTCTCCATGCCATTAACCTGAATATGCTTCAGGTACAAGGCCGAAGCGATTTGTTTTTAGGTTTGGAAATAATAAAAAAGTTTATTGGAGTATTGCCTCTGCTTGTTTGCTATTTCTATGGCATCATGCCAATGCTGTACGTTAACCTAGTCACAGGGGTAATAGCGTTCTTTCTGAATTCCCACTATTCAGGAAAGTTGATAGGCTACAGTTCGTGGATGCAGATAAAGGACATAGCATCGTCATACAGGATAGCTATAATGATTTCAATAGTTGTTTTTCCGATGAAATACCTACCCTTGTCAGAACTGCTCATTCTAATAAGCCAAATAGCCATTGGAATCTTGTTGTTTTTCGCAATATGTCGACTGGGTAAAATTGAAGAATATCAAGAATTGAAAAATATAGTTTTGGAATATAGAAACAGAAAATGAATAATAGAGAGAAATATCATTTTGATGACTTTACACTCGCCAACTATCGAAGACTGATACAGTTAGCCAAAGAGAAGGGGGCTGAGTTTATTCTGCATAAAGATGAGTTTGTTGCGGAGCGGAAGGATATCATCTGGCGGCATGATGTGGAGTTTGAACCGGATATTGCCTTAAAGATGGCTAAGATAGAACATCAGGAAGGAGTGAAGGCTTCATATTTCTTCCAATTGCATTCAGACTTTTATAATGTCATGGATATGCATTATCGTAAAGTATTCCATGACATCAAAAATCTGGGACATCTAGTGGGACTGCATTTCGATTGTCGCTACTGGAATATAACTGACGAGAAGCAGTTAGACGAGTTTATTACGTTAGACCGCACCTGTTTGGAGAAGAATATGGATGTGGAAATTGACACCTTCTCATTTCACAACACAACCGCGTTCACACAGAGTTGCCTGAAGTATCGTTACGGTGGCCTTGTCAATGTGTATTCATCTTTCTTCAAAGAACATTATAATTATTGCGGTGATTCTTTGGGCTATTGGCGCTTTGACCGATTAGAGAATGTACTGCAAGATAACAATGTAAGGCACCTGCAAGTACTGACCCACGACGCAAACTGGAGTGACATGGTGCTTTCACCTCGTAAACGTTTTGCAAAGGCGATGCATGATCACGCTGAAAGACTCATCTTGGGACAGGTAAATGGTTTGCATGCAAAAGGTATGCTTATGCCGGATGACAATGAAGATTAAATGATTATCCACATTATGCCGGCGCATTTCAGTGAAAAGGGTTTCAGACAGCTATTCGTGCGCGCGTATGCGCGCATAGATGCAATCGAAACATTCCTTGCACTACTTGCACCTGATACTCATTATCAGCAACTTACAACTCCATCTTTCGTTGCACTACTTGCACCTGTTCATGGGAAGGCTCAATGTACATAAATGAGGGCGCCATTTTTTTACGCGGGGGCCTCTTTTTTTCACGCGGAGGCGCTACAGATTTCACAATCAGGTGCAAGTAGTGCAAGGTGTTTTCCTATTGTGCATTACTCGCACGAAAAAAAAGAATTGGAATTGTGCAGATAATCATATGAAGATTAATAGTGACGTGAAATGGGAAAGGTTATAGATAAAATAGAGAATCGAGTCATTTCATCTTCGACATCCATCCTTGATGCAATGAAGAAGATGGATGTAGAAAAGGTGAAACTGCTATTTGTTTTCCATGAAGGGAAGTTTAATAGCATATTGACTATCGGTGACATTCAGCGGGCTATTATTAAAGGCAATTCGCTCATGGAGCCTGTGTTTGGCATAATGTCGCCTAATAAAATCTACGGAAAGCCTACTGACAGCAAAGAGGACATACGTGGAAAGATGCAGAAGCTACATGCCGAATGCATGCCCATTGTAGATGAAGCAGGAGAGCTGGTAGACGTTTTGTTTACACAGGACGTGTTTGACAAGAGACAGCCAGAGAGAGTGAAAATAGACTTGCCGGTAGTCATTATGGCAGGTGGAAAAGGTACTAGGCTTAAGCCTCTGACCAATGTCATACCTAAACCCCTTGTACCTATTGGCGACAAGACTATTCTGGAGGTCATCATGGACCAGTTTGAGGGTATTGGCTGCAAGAAGTTTTATATGTCGGTGAACTACAAGAGTGACATGATGCGCTACTACATGAGTCAGCTAGAACATCGCTATGACATTGAGTTTTTTGAAGAACCAAAGCCACTGGGAACGATAGGGAGTGTGTCTTTGCTCAAAGGGAAGATAAAGACTCCGTTTTTTGTAAGCAACTGCGACAGCATCAATGAGCAGGACTATCGCGATGTTTGGGACTATCATGTGCAGAACCACAATGACATGACTATCGTAACGATGGTAAAAAGCTTTAAGATTCCTTACGGCGTGATTGAGACGGGAGAGGATGGACTGATGACCGCCCTGAAAGAGAAACCTGAACAGACCTATCAGGTTAATACTGGTGTCTATATATTGAATCCAGAACTGATAGATGAGATACCAGAAGGAGAGTTCTTCCATATTACTCATCTGATGGAGAAAGTCCAGTCACGTGGAGGACGTGTGGGTTGTTTTCCAGTGAGTGAACATTCATGGAAGGATATGGGAGAGTGGCGAGAGTATTTACGAATGATAAATGTTTTATAATAATGACAAACAGAGAAAAGAATCGTTTTGATAATTATTACGTTTGAGAACTATAGAAGAGTGGTACGGTTAGCAAGGGCAAGAGGTTTACTGTTCATTTTTCATACGGAAGAATTTGTGGCAGAGAGAAAGGATGTCGTCTGGCGAAATGACGTAGAGTTTGTACCAGAGATAGCCTTGGAGATGGACCACGAAAGCGTTCTGCAAAGTCGATACATGACCATACCGAAAGACTCATATTAGGACAGGTGAATGCCCTGCATAAAAAAGTATGTTTGTGCAGGATGATAATGTAAATTTAAACTGCTTTTTTTATGAAGATTTTAATTCTTTCAGCTTATACTAATGCAGAGTTAAGAAAGCATCTGCAATTAAAAGAATACGGTAAAACCGCTTCCTTCCTTATAAAGATGAATCGATTGTCCAACAGGACAAAGGTAATCGATAAGGCTTTATGGGTGGGAGACTTGATTAAAGAACTAAAAAAGCAGGAGGGTGTCGAAATAGTGTCCGTATCCCCCCAAATAAAAATGGCCAAACGAGTAGAGTCGTTTATATATGATGGCGTGAATTACTATTTCTATTCTGCAGATTTCTCTCAGGTGGCAAGATTGGTGAAAAATTATTGGCTATGGAAAAGGATAGAGACATGTAGTGGGCGAGTGAGAAAAATAGTTGACATGGAGGAACCTGACATAATAATTCTTTTTGGCACTGAAAACTTCACAGTCTCAGCTCCGATTCTAAAGTTAATGGATTATCCTGTTCTATGCCTACTCCAAACAGTATATAGCAATCCTGAGAGGGCTAAATATACAACCCCAAACAAGATGATTATAAAGTTGGAAAAAGAGATACTAAGTAATGTAAAGTATATAGGTACAGGAAGTAAAGATTATTATGGATTAATAAGAAAGATTAATCCCGATTTGACTGTTTTGAAATATACATGGATAAGCAGTTCATTGCCTCATCTTGAAAGTCATCAGAAAAAATATGATTTTGTAAACTACGCATTTAATCTTGACCCACGCAAGGGAGACGAGGACGCAGTTAGGGCATTGGCTATCGTGAAAAAGACGCATCCAAAGGTGACACTCAACTTGGCTGGGGGTATATCAGAATCGCGCAAAGAATATATTATGGGCATCGTACAAGAGTTGGGCTTGGAGGACAACGTATCGTTCACGCCAATGTTTGAGCGTAAGGAAGATATGTACCGCCATGTGCTGCGGGCTCGCTATGTCCTGTTACCTGTAAAACTCGACCTTGTGAGCACTACTACGCGCGAAGCGATGTATTATGGCTTGCCTGTCATCACTAATATAACCCCAGGAACTCCTGCTCTGAATGCTGAAAAACAGTGTGTGCTACTAGCAGAAAAAGGGAACATAGAGTCATTGGCGAAACGTATGCTCGAAGTTATGGAAAACAAAGAACTTGCAAAAATGCTTTCAGAAAACGGTCATGAATATATGGTGAAGCAGATGGACAACAGACCAAAGATGGAAAGAAACATGAAGATTATAAAGTCTGTCATTGAAAACTATAATGAAGGGGCAATGATTCCAGAAGACTTACTTCTTGATAAAATTTGAAATAGGATAAAGTTTTAGTGCTATGAAGAACAAATTGATATACATCAAAGATATTATTGACTATCTTGGAAACGATGTGATTACTGTCCATGGTATGATTGGTGATATGTTTATAGACAATCTTGCTGATTCAGATCATATTAATGAAACAACACTAGATTGGATTAATTCCAGAAAAGCCAACAAAGAAGAAATCGCACTTTCAAGTAGAGCAAAATGTATTCTTGTGGACGAGTCGGTGCAATACACAATAGAACTTAGACAGCAAGACAAGGTGCTTCTTGTTGTAAAAAAACCTCGGTGGTCGATGGCTAAGATTGCAGGTCACTTTTTTCTAGAAAAAATGAGTGTGGGGATCCATCAGGCTGCAACAGTTTCATCAAAAGCGATTATATCAGAAACTGCGTCGATAGGAGCTGGTTGTGTAATAGGTAATGCAACAATAGGTGATGGTACTGTGCTAATGCCTAATGTTGTTGTTTATGACAATGTTATTATCGGATCTGACTGTTTGATACAAGCAGGTGCTGTAATTGGAACTGATGGACTTGGTTGTTCTCGTGATGAGGAAGGCAGACTTCTGAAATTTCCACATTTGGGAGGAGTTGTGATAGGTGATGATGTAGAGATAGGAGCTAACAGCCAAATTGCTAGAGGAGTGCTAAGCGACACAATTATAGAAGATGGGTGTAAGTTGAATGGGTTGTGTTTTCTCTCTCATAACTGCCATTTAGAAGAGAATGTTTGGATAACAGGTAATACCATGCTTTGTGGCTCAGTTTATGTCGGTAAAAATTCCACCATATTTTCTGGAGTAACGATTCGTGACCAAAGGGTATTGGGTGAACATGTGACAATTGGCATGGGAGCCATCGTTACTAAAAATGTTCCTAGTGGAGAAACTTGGGTTGGTAACCCTGCAAAGAAGTTGGAAAAATGAAATCTAGAATTGAAATTCCCTTCTCTCTGTTCGTCATTTTTATGACGGATGACCAGGATTTTCGTTTTCGTTCTCTGGTAAAAGTGCTACCAAAGCTCATGGACTAACAACGGCAATTAGGACGAATACTTCAAGTATATCAAGAATGAAGATAAAAATGAAATCACTCTTTGGCACAAGAATGGATGTGCTTTTAGGAGTAGCTTTGATGTCGGGCCTCCTACTTCCGCACACAAGCACAGCGTTTATGCTTGTGAACCCGTTTTTTTGTGTCATATTTTTATTCGCGAAAGGCAAGTACATGTGCAAATATGGCATGGCTCCAGTAATGGCAATTCTGATGTCTTTGTTGTTAAATATTTCAGGTGCTGCTACAGGAAAATCTATTCTTACAGCTTTGTCTATCATTCTATGTGTCGTAGCATTCCCAATGGTGAACAATGCAAAGATAAAAAACATATATATATATATTAGTTTTGGAGTCATTTTTCTTTCTCAGGTAGCATACATGTTCAACTTGGGTCTCGTGGCTTCTTTTGTAGATACTTATTATCCCATATCATGGGGTGAGGGTTTTATTACACGAACAAACGAGAATGTAAGCATTGTTAATTTCCTAGATTATCGGCAAGGTGGCTTGTTCCGCAACCCAAACCAACTGGCAAAGTTTGTCACTTTCCTACTTGCTTTATTTTTGGTGAATAACAAAAAACTGTCTATTAAGAAACAAGTTTGGTTTATAGCATTATGTATTTTCTCGATAGTGCTTACCGGAAGTCGTACGGGCTTTGTTGTGGGGGCTATGCTCGTTCTTCTCTCTATTTTTAGTAATCAGCATTTGACTAATTCGAGAAGAAGCCTTGTGTTCGTTGCGGTTTTCGGATTGGTTGCATATTTCTTCCTGTCTGGCATTGGAGGTCGTTCTACATTAGTCGAAGATGGTATGCATGACAGTATGGGATCCAAGTTCTGGCTTGTGATAGACTATCTAAAACATGAGCTTTCCTTCATTTACTATCTATTCGGCCATTTGGATTATTCTTTGTTCGAGGGTTCCTACTATACAACATATAATTTAGACTGTGAATATGGCTATGTTATATACTGTTTCGGTTTTGTTGGCTTCTTTGCCTTTATTTACTTCTTCTACAAAGTCTACCAGCGTGTGGATATACGTAACAGGTTCTTCTTCATAGTGTGTTTATGGATGATATCTTCAACCATTATTATGTCTTACCGTGCCATCTTTGTGTTCATGTTGTTACTGTCAACGATTTATAATTCTAAGAAAGTAGGAAATGCAAAGATATCAGTGGGGGGAAAACACCCAACAAGAATGATTTGATGGAAGATAAATAAGCTTGCAAGGTATCTGTAATTAACTTTTTTAAATAGGTTTAAATGAATCTGTATAAGTGTTTTTTAAAACGTTTTTTCGACTTTTGGATTTCGCTTATTGCACTGATTTGTATCAGCCCGATATTGTTTGTCGTTACTATTTGGTTACACTTTGCAAACAAAGGAGCTGGGGCTTTCTTTACTCAAGACAGACCAGGCAAGGATGAAAAGATTTTTAAGGTCATTAAGTTTAAGTCTATGACTGATGAACGGGATTCTAATGGTAACTTGCTACCGGAAGTCCAAAGATTGACAAAGATTGGCGCTTTTATAAGAAAGTTCTCAATAGATGAACTGCCTCAACTAATAAACGTATTGAAAGGAGATATGGCTTTTATTGGCCCACGACCTCTGTTGCCAAAGTATTTGCCTTTGTATAATGAGGAGCAGCATCGTAGACATGAGGTGAGGCCGGGCATCAGCGGATGGGCACAGGTGCATGGACGTAATAATATTACATGGACAGAGAAATTTAAACTGGATGTGTGGTATGTTGACCATTGTAGCCTGTGGATAGACATCAAGGTGATATTCCTCACTATCAAAAATGTATTGACATCAAAAGACATTGTATTAACTACAGGTCCATTTACTGGAGATAATTGATATGAAGAAAATTATGATTTTGGCGGGTGGTAACGACCAGGCTGCCTTGATGGATGAGTTGAGACGCTATTTTCAGGGTGGTGTCGAGTTGATATTGCTCGATATGGTCAGAAACGTGAAAGCGCTCCCTCATGCAGACAGATTCCTCCCAATAAGTACCATGGATAAAGATGCCGTGCTGAAAGCTGCTCAGGAAGAAAAGATAGACTATATCCTGACTGCTTGTGGCGACCAGCCTTTATCCACAATGGCATACGTTTCAGCACAGATGGGGTTGCCATGCTATCTGACGGAAGAGGAGGTTAGAGACCTCACCAATAAAATCTACATGAAGCAGAAGATGGTGGAGAATGGTATTCCTACGGCCAATCACTTTTATGTGGATGCAGACACTAAGGATATTGATATCAGCCATCTGCATTTTCCACTTATCGTAAAACCCGTTGATAGCAATGGCTCTAAGGGCGTGAAGAAAGTGATGAATGAAACTGAACTGAAGCCTATGTTGGAAGAAGCACTCCATTATTCCATCTCCAAGAACGCCATCATAGAAGAGTTTAAAGAAGGAACCGAATTGTCTGTTGATGCCTATGTAGAAAATGGCGTGGCTAAACTTCTTTCAATCACGACCTCGAATAAGATCAAGGAGAACAAGGACTCTTTTACTATTTTACAAAGTGAATATCCGCCTAAGGTAGAATACTCAGAAGAACGGGTGAAAGAAATTACGCAGCAGATAGCTGATGTATTTGGACTGAAAGACACACCACTGTTGGTTCAAATGATAGTTGATGATGGTGAATACGATGTGGTGGAATTTAGTGCCAGAATGGGCGGCGGTTCAAAATATCATTTGATAAATGTGCTTTCTGGTATTGACATTATGAAAGTGTATGTTGAGATGGTGATGGGAGAGAAACCACATGTGGAACCAAAAAAGCAGTGGGACAATGCTCTAATGAATTATGTCTATTGTCGGCCAGGTGTTTTTACGGAACTGAAGAATGCTGAAGAGTTAAAGCAAGAAGGTCTTATCTATAGTTTTTTTACTTACAAAATGTCTGGTGCAACAATAGATAAATCAAATACCAGCAGCGACCGTGTAGCAGGTTTCTTGGTCGTTGGAAATACGGCAGAAGAAGTGAAGGATAAACTTGAAAAGGCAAATGCGAAGTTGCAGGTGTTGAATCCTGAAGGTGAAGACATCATGCGGCATGATTTATATGAACAATAATTTTTTTTAAGATATGAAAATCGCAATAATTGGTGCCGGTAACGGTGGACAAACCTTTGCCGGATATCTGTCTATGGCTAGATATGAAACCAGCCTTTATGACATTGATGTTGAGAAAATGGATGCACTTAAAAAGATTGGGGGCATCAAACTTGAAGGCCGACTGCAAGGGTATGGAAAGATAGACTGCATTACAACAGACATTGCAGAAGCAGTTAACGGTGCAGAGATTATTATGGTGACTACAGTTGCCAATGCTCATAGAGCTGTGGCACGCCTGAAGGATTCTACAAGGTATTTGTGGAGGGATTCTTGCCAGTACCATACCTGATGGACCAGGAAAAGAAGTTCCCGAAGGTCAGGATGTGGCACACGGCCATCAAGAATGGTGGTATCAGAGTGATAGATGATGATGGAAAAGTAATTGATACTGTAACGAGATATAGATCAATTATCTCGAAAATGGGTGAGTAAAAATAGCAGTCAGAATGAATATCATTTTTATAACAGTTTCAAATATCAATAGCATCAAAGAAAGGGGGATTTATGCAGACTTGATGCGTAAATTAAGAGATGAAGGACATCAAGTGCATATTGTCAGTCCTATTGAGAGAAAGTTTGGGCAAGAGACGCATGTGATTGATACAGATGGTGTGAAGATATTAAAAATTAGGACGCTTAACATCCAGAAAACGAATATCGTGGAGAAAGGGGTTGGTACGCTGCTGATTGAGCGTCAATATATCAAAGCCATCAAGAAGTATCTTTCGGGAGTAAGCTTTGACCTGATAACCTACAGCACACCGCCCATCACATTCACGAATGTGGTGAGATATTTGAAGAAGCAGAACCCTCAGGCTGTTTCCTACCTACTATTAAAGGACATATTCCCACAGAATGCGGTAGATTTAGGGATGTTGGTAGCCTCACCCAAACCCTCCCCTGAAGGGAAGGGCTTAGAGGCGGCAGTTAAGGATGTACCTGAGCAGTCCAAACCCTCCCCTGAAGGGAAGGGCTTAGAGGCGGCAGTGAAGGACGTACCTGATCAGTCCAAACCCTCCCCTGAAGGGAAGGGCTTTATGGCAAGATTGATGAATGTGCCTAAGTATTGGTTGTATAGGTTCTTTAGGAATAAGGAGAAAAAGCTATACAAGGTGTCTGACTATATCGGCTGTATGAGCCCGGCGAATGTGGAGTTCTTGTTGAAGCATAATGATTATATTGACAGGAGTAGGGTGGAGGTGGCTCCGAACTCCATTGAGCTTCAGAACACAGATGAAACGGATATAACGGATGAAGGAGAATTGGAGCTAAAGCATAAAAATGAGAAGATTTATATAAGGAAGAAGTATAATCTCCCTACGCACCTTCCCATATTCGTCTACGGCGGTAACTTGGGCAAACCTCAAGGAATAGACTATCTGATAAAGTGCCTGGACGCGAACAAGCTGCGTCAGGACTGCTATTTCGTGGTGGTGGGGAATGGCACGGAATACGGCAAGCTGGAAGCTTGGTATTCAAACCTTAACGTTAACGCTAACCCTAACGTTAAGTTGATGCAGCGATTGCCGAAGGAGGATTATGATATGCTGGTGCGCTCATGTGATGTGGGGCTTATCTTTCTGGATCATCGGTTTACGATTCCTAATTATCCGTCACGGCTGTTGAGCTATTTGGAGAATAAGATGCCTGTGGTATGCGCTACGGATGTGAATACGGATATCGGAAGGATAGCGGAGGAGAATGGATATGGATATTGGTGCGAGAGCGTGAAACCGGAGGATTTTACTGCTCTGGTGGATAAGATGCTGGCATCAGACAGAAAGGCGATGGGGGAGAAGGGGTATCAGTTCCTGAAGGAGAATTACCTGGTGGAACATACGTATAACGCCATTATGTCTCATTTCAACATCGAAAAACACGGAGGGCACTGATTATTTCAGCATCGGAAAACGCGGAAGACTCTGATTGTTTCAGCATCGGAAAACACGGAGGGCACTGATTATTTCAGCATCGGAAAACATGGAAGGCTCTGATATTATTAGCATCGGAAAACACGGAAGACACTGATTATTTCAGCATCGGAAAACACGGAAGAGACTGATTATCTCAACATCGAAAAACACGGAAGGCTCTGATTATTTCAACATCGAAAAACACGGAAGACTCTGATTATTTCAACATCGAAAAACGCTAAAGACTCTGATTATTTCTAACATCGAAAAGCACGGAAGACTCTAATATCAAGAATGAAAGAATTGGAGAATTTGTTCTTTGAATTGATACAGGTGGCTCTTGGGAAGAGAGGGGTGTTGAGCAAGAGGCCCTCTGAGCTGGAGTGGAAGGAGTTGTTTGACATGGCCAGTAAGCAGGCTGTTGCTGGGGTGGTTATGGCTGCATTGGAGAGGCTGAGCGCGCAAGGGCAGAGGCCTACACAGATGCTGCTGTTTGAGTGGATTGGACTGAGCGAAAAGATAAGACAGGGAAACCAGAGAATGAACAGGTGCTGCCTGAAGCTGCAAAAGAGATTGAAGAAGGAAGGGGTGCGCTCCTCAATATTGAAAGGGCAGGGGATAGCGGGCTATTATGATGAGGGTTTGAGGGAACTGAGACAGTCGGGGGATATAGATATATTTGTGGACTGTGGAAGGGAGAAGGCCTTACGTGTAGTTCAGGCGTTGGAGGGGGTAAGTGTTGAAAGTTGGGATTATAAACATGCCCATTTGGACATCTGGGAGGATGTGGCGGTGGAGATGCACTACCGCGTGGAGGTGATGCTGAACCTGTGGAAGAACAGGAAACTGCAGAAATGGTTCAAGGAACACGAAGAGGAGGCGTTTGGAACATCGAAAAACTCTAAAAGCACTAATGCTGAGGGGGAGAGAATTCCATCTTCAACAAATACGACTGATAGTCACTCGGAGAACTTAGATACGAACACGAATAACACTAATAGTACGAATAATAGTCGGTCGGAAGACACAGAGAAGAACGCGAACACGGATGGTGCGGATGGAACGGATGAGTTGGTGATGCCGACGGTGGAGTTTAATGTGTTCTATATACTGCTGCATATATACCGGCATTTCTTGTATGAGGGGGTGGGGCTGAGGCAGATTATGGACTACTACTTTGTGCTGAAGAATTTTAACGATAACGATAACGTTAACCTTAGCCTTAACCTTAACTCGAACACGGATGATACGGATAAAACGGATTATGCGGGGGATGCAATAAAGATGTTTGGGATGGAGAGGTTTGCTAAGGGATTGATGTGGGTGATGAAAGAGGTTTTCGCAATGCCTCGCGAATGGATGATATGCGAAGCTGATGAGAAGGAGGGTGAGTATATACTGAAACAGGTGATGGAAGGGGGGAACTTCGGACATCATGACCAAAGACTGCAACATGAGGGCGGTAGATGGAACACTGTGAAGCAGGTGTGCAGGCATAACTGGCATCTGGTGAGCCACTATCCCGCGGATGTGATCTGGGCACCGGTATGGTTTGTGTGGCATAAGTGCTGGAAGGTGTTTCATTCATAAAACATCGAAAAACACGAAAAGCACGAATAAAGAAGTGCGTGTGAGTCGCCTGAAGGCGAGATGTTTGCGATCACTGATCTTCACTAATAACACGAATATTATATTGGGGCGCCTAAAGGCGAAATTATCACGAATATGAGCTTGACATACGGATTCCCGTTAAAGTGCAGTTCTGTTTTAGTGCTTTTAGTGTCTTTCGATGTAAACTCTAAATCCCAATAACACGAATATTATATGGGGATATGGGGCGCCTAAAGGCGAGATGTTTACAATCACGAATCTTCACGAATTATCACGAATAATACTCTTCAAGGAAAACAGCCTGAATACTTTCAGGCTGTTGGCTGCACTACAGGTGCTCTGGGGGCATACGCTTTGGCATCTGCAACTAGAAAGGATTCCGATCATAGGCGATTTCATTGACTTCTTCATCGGGGTGCCTGTGTTCTTTACTTTAAGCGGCTTCTTGATATGGCAGTCGATAAGCCGGTCACAGACATTTGGTGCGTATGCGAAGAAACGCTTTTGGAGAATCTACCCGGAGCTGTGGTTGGCAGTGGCAGTGGAGATAGTGGTGATGTTGCTGCTTTATCATGAGCCCATCAATTATCCTCAATTAGGACTGTTTACGGTTGGACAGGCTACCATATTCCAGTTCTGGACTCCCGATTGTCTTCGCGGCTATGGGTGTGGCTGTCCCAATGGGGCACTATGGACAATAACGATACTGATACAGTTTTACTTCTGTGCATATTTCATATACAAATGGCTAAAAGGCAGACAGTCATGGATGTGGTGGGCGGTGATACTGATGGCTGTAGTCATAGGATGGCTGACACCCTGTGTGAAGGCATTCCTGCCTGAGACCATCGCCAAGCTATATGGCGTGTCGCTGATGCCATATCTCTGGATGTTTCTGATGGCTGCGTTCGCATCGGAGAAGAGAGAAATAGTGATACCTTTCCTCAAGAGATACTGGTGGGTGATTATAGCGCTGTTGATATTGAAGAGATATGTGCTGCACTGGGATGTGCTGATGTCATCGTATGCTTTGTTCGACACGATAATGCTTTTCACTGGTATAGTGGGCTTTGCCTATGCGGTGCCTCAGGTAAACATCAAAACGGATATCTCATACGGCATATATATCTACCACATGACTGTGGTTAATGCCTTGATAGCGTTCGGGTGCACCGGGCAGAGTTGGACTATATGGGGTGTGATAGGAGTGACTTGCATTTTGGCATGGATCTCTACGGTGACCATAGGGCGGTTTGCTATAAGGATGAAAAAGCAATCTGTTGTTCAGAGTGAGTGTTGAAATGGTTGAGGAATGATCATCGATAAGAGAATACTTGATGAGCTGACGTCGGCCTGAGGGGAATCAGGGATGAATGTTCTATGTTGGCGACAATACTCAACTTGCGGGAGTTAGGAAGTTTGGTTTAACATCTAAAAACACGAAAGAAACGAATATTGTAACACCCGAACGCTACCGCCTCGACCGCCGCAGAGGAACGCACAGCCACCGCCAAAGGAACGCGGAAGCTGCTCCCCGCCCCGGAGTAATGGAAACTCAAACTATATCAAGAAATAAAGAATAACATATTTTTATAACAATGAGTGTATTTAAAGACAAGGTGCTCCTGATTACAGGTGGTACGGGAAGTTTCGGCAATGCTGTGCTGAACCGCTTTCTTCGCACGGACATCGGGGAGATTCGTATCTTCTCGCGCGATGAGAAGAAACAGGACGACATGCGCCATGACTTCCAGGCTAGGATGCCGGAGGTGGCGAACAAGATTAAGTTCTACATCGGGGACGTGAGGAACAAGAGCACACTGAAGTATGCGATGAAGGACGTGGACTATGTGTTTCATGCTGCTGCGTTGAAGCAGGTGCCGAGCTGTGAGTTCTTCCCGATGGAGGCTGTGAAGACGAACGTGATGGGTACGGACAACACGCTGGACGCTGCCATCGACGCAGGCGTGAAGTGCGTGATATGCCTGTCGACGGACAAGGCGGCGTACCCCATCAACGCGATGGGTATCACGAAGGCCATCGAGGAGAAGATTGCGGTGGCGAAGAGCCGTCTGAGCGGAGAGACGAAGATATGCTGTACACGCTATGGCAATGTGATGTGCTCGCGTGGCTCGGTGATTCCGCTGTGGATAGACCAGATACGCAAGGGGAACCCGATTACGCTGACGGAGCCGAAGATGACACGATTCATCATGTCGCTCGAAGAGGCAGTGGACCTGGTGCTGTTCGCCTTTGAGCATGGACAGAACGGTGACATCCTGGTGCAGAAGGCGCCGGCATGCACGATACAGACGCAGGCAGAGGCGGTGTGCGAGTTGTTTAAGCATCAATTCCGCAGGGATTTTATAACGAACACGGATAGCACGAATAGCACGGATGAACCTGAAATTCGCGTAATCGGTATTCGTCATGGTGAGAAGATGTATGAGACGCTGCTGACGAAGGAGGAGTGCGCGAAGGCGGAGGATATGGGTAACTTCTACCGTGTGCCGGCAGACAACCGTGACCTGAACTACGACAAGTACTTCAAGGAGGGGGACACGAAGCGGGCTACCATCGAGGAATTCAACTCGGATAACACGAGACGGCTGAACCTGGAAGAGACGAAGGCAAAGATAGCCTCGCTGGAGTATATTCAGAACGAGCTGAATGGAATACCTAATATTGTGAAATGATTTTACTGGTCCCGCAGAAATAATTGAAATAAAAGAAAGGGCTACGCATTGTTTGCGATTCGATGAATGGCATTGTCAAGTTTGCCTCGCTGGAATATATTCAGAATGAACTGAACGGGGTACCAAATATTGTGAAATGATTTTACTGGTCCCGCAGAAATAATTGAAATAAAAGAAAGGGCTACGCATTGTTTGCGATTCGATGAATGGCATTGTCAAGTTTGCCTCGCTGGAAT
>JAEEGG010003988.1_pt1 | contig 36162 bp, 31 predicted proteins | sample 9134161 | NCBI WGS metagenome assembly JAEEGG01 (sample SAMN16246543, study PRJNA631951) | gut metagenome | biome: gut microbiome; feature: rumen; material: CR-attached | host: Bos | place: Iran: Karaj | collected 2018-10
TGAAAGCTCAGGAAATCCGTAGTCCCATGCATCGTTTGTGCGGTGTGCGGTCGATGCGTCGATGACTTTGACGTTCTCATTTTCGATAAGTGAAACGGACTCTTTCGCCGCATCATCGGGAAGGCAAAGGAAGACGATATCAGCTTCGTTTAAAAACTTCTTCCTTTCCTCAAGGTCGTGTCTCTTTTCCTCTGCGATCATCATGAGCTCGAGATCGTCACGCTGTGAGATACGGTCATAGATCTGAAGGCCCGTGGTACCGGCCTGTCCGTCAATGTATACTTTTGTTTTCATATGCTTCTCCGTACTTTTATTTCTAAGATCAGCTTCTGTAGTCAGCGTTGATCTTGACGTAATCATATGTGAGGTCACAGCCCCATGCGGTTGCATCAAAGCTTCCTTCGTGCATGTCGACGTAAACGGTGACTTCCTTTTCCTCCATGATCTTCTTTGCGAGATCTTCGTCAAAGTTAAGGGGTACGCCGTGATCGAATACCTGAAGCTTTCCTGCCGCGCTTACGAAAAAGAGTTCAACATCGGTCTGGTCGAACTTCGCACCGGAATAACCCATTGCGCAGAGGAATCTTCCGAAATTTGCGTCGCATCCGTAGATGGCTGCTTTGCTGAGGTTCGAGCCTACGACTGCCTTTGAAAGGGTTCTTGCGTCTTCTTTTGACTTGGCATTAACAACCTTGCACTCAAAGAGCTTGGTTGCGCCTTCGCCGTCGCTTGCCATAGTCTTTGCAAGGAAGGTGCAGACATATTCGAGAGCCTTGTAGAACTCGTCGTAATCGGCTCCCTTTGCGGTGATGGTATCGTTCCCCGCAAGCCCGTTAGCCATGATGAGGAGCGTATCGTTTGTTGAAGTGTCGCCGTCAACGGTGATCATGTTGAAGGTATCGACGATGACCGAGCTGAGTGCTTCCTGAAGGAGCTTCTTGTCGATCGAAAGGTCGGTGGTAAGGAAGCCGAGCATGGTGCACATGTTGGGATGGATCATTCCGGAGCCCTTGCTCATTCCGCCGAGGGTTACTTTCTTTCCGCCTGCTTCGAAGGTTACGGCGATCTCTTTATTGATGGTGTCGGTGGTCATGATGGCCTTGGATGCTGCGGTTCCCGCTTCGATACTGTCCGAAAGGATGGGAGCCATTGCCTTTACGCCGGCTTCGAGTTTTTCAACGGGAAGCTGCATTCCGATGACACCTGTTGATGCTACTGCTACGGAATCTGCGGGTACGCCGAGAGCCGCATTGACTGCCTCTGCGGTCTTGCGGCATGCATTGAAGCCTTCCTCACCGGTACATGCATTTGCGATTCCGGAATTAACGACTACAGCCTGCATGGGTTTTCCGGACTCGGTGATCTCCTTGTCCCAAAGGACGCATGCTGCCTTTACAACGTTGCTTGTATATGTTCCCGCACATGCACAGGGCTCATCGGACCATACCATTGCCATATCGGTCCTTCCCTGATACTTGATGCCTGCTGCGGTTGATGCCGCTTTGAATCCTTTGGCTGCGGTCACACCGCCCTGTGATAAAACTTCCATTTTCTTCTCCTTCGCTGCTTTTTATGCAGCTTCCGTATTATGATGCCGTTCCAGCCGGAATAACTTCAGGCAGGCGGCGATTCTTATTTGTTGAATGTCGTGATGTTCTCATCATTGAGAACAAAGTCGTAGTAATTTAAGTCTTCTCTTCTGGTCCAGCCGATCTGTCTCCAGAATGCGTTTCCTATATCATTTACGGAAAAGGCTATGAGGCTGACCTTGTTGATCTTCTCTTCCTTAAGAGCGTTCATGCAGTGCACTACCATGCTCTTTCCGATGCCTCTTCGTCTGTAGTCTTCCCTTACGCACACATGATAGAGGGTTCCTCTTCTGCCGTCGTTTCCGCAAAGTATTCCGCCGACGATCTCGCCTTCATCGTTAACGGCTACGACCGACTGCCCCGGATTTCTTCTGAGGAATCTGACAACTCCTTCCTCCGAATCATCGATGCTTCTGATGCCGAATCCGTGGATCGTCATCCACAGAGCCTTAAGGCCGGGATAATCGCTTTCCTCCATGGGACGTACTGTGTAATTCTTCTTTTCCGTGTCTGCCATTTCGAACCTTTTCTTAATTAATGCATAATCTAAAATATTATAGCCTAAAACCTATCTAAAATCATTAAAAATATATGTATTTTCAGTTTCCTGCGCGGGTCCTGCTGTGGACATGCAAGTACATCCATGTACTTGCAGGCATGTCTTTCTGACATCCTGTCAGCTGAGAAAAAAGTCTCCTTTCCACGGCGCTAGGCGGAAAACTAACTCCATGCAAGTTATAACTCATGCCGCAGGCCACTCACTTCGTTCGGACCAGGCGGCCGTTTTCTCGCAAGCGCCTTGACGTCGACTTTTTTCTCCACGCGTCACCCGCGGACAAAATTCCAAATAATATGCTATTGTTCGTCATTGTATACATATAAGTTCGTTTTGTCTACAGATTTTTCATTTTTATTCATTATTCATTTGATATTATGCATATTTATGCATTTTCAGATGAATATTCACTAAAAAGGAATAATATTTATAAATTTTTTGCGGAAAAATATTGATTTTGGAAAATCTCTGTTGTATATTCGCTTAAGAGTTTTGAAATCAAGGGATTTAAACCCACGTAAATAAAAGGAGAAAAGTCATGAAAGAAAAGGTTATACTTGCTTATTCGGGCGGACTCGATACCACTGCTATCATCCCCTGGCTCAAGGAGAATTTTGATTACGAAGTAATCTGCGTATGCGTAGACTGCGGTCAGGATGAGGAGCTCGACGGACTCGAGGAAAGAGCGATCAGCTGCGGAGCTTCCAAACTCTACATCGAGGATGTTACCGATGAGTTCTGCGATAAGTACATCGTTCCCTGCGTACAGGCAGGAGCCGTATACGAGAATAAGTATCTCCTCGGAACTTCAATGGCACGTCCCCTCATCGCCAAGAGACTTGTAGAGATCGCACGCAAGGAAGGCGCTTCCGCTATCTGCCACGGCGCTACCGGAAAGGGCAACGACCAGATCCGTTTCGAACTCGGCATCAAGGCACTTGCTCCCGACATCAAGATCATCGCTGCATGGAGAAATGAGAAGTGGACACTCGATTCACGTGAGTCCGAGATCAAATACTGTGAAGAGCACGGAATCCATCTTCCTTTCAAGGCAGATTCCTCTTACAGCCGTGACCGTAACATCTGGCACATCAGCCACGAGGGACTTGAGCTCGAAGATCCCGCTAACGAGCCCAACTACGATCACCTCCTTGTACTCGGCGTAACTCCCGAGAAGGCTCCCGATGAGCCCGAGTACGTTACCATGACCTTCGAGGCAGGTGTTCCCAAGTCAGTTAACGGCAAGGAGATGAAGGTTTCCGACATCATCCGCACCCTCAATGAGCTCGGCGGAAAGCACGGAATCGGAATCGTTGATATCGTTGAGAATCGTGTCGTAGGAATGAAGAGCCGCGGCGTTTACGAGACTCCCGGAGGAACCATCCTCATGGAGGCACACAACCAGCTTGAGGAGCTCATCCTTGACCGCGACACCTATGCATTCAAGAAGGAAATGGGCGGAAAGTTCGCAAGCCTTGTTTACGAAGGAAAGTGGTTCACCCCTCTTCGCGAGGCTGAGCAGGCATTCATCGAGAGCACCCAGAAGTATGTGACCGGTGAAGTCAAGTTCAAGCTCTACAAGGGTAACATCATCAAGGCAGGCGAGACCTCTCCTTACTCACTCTACAATGAGTCCATCGCATCCTTCACCACCGGCGACCTTTACGATCACCACGATGCAGAGGGCTTCATCAATCTCTTCGGACTTTCAACCAAGGTCCGCGCAATGAAGCAGCAGGAAGCAGGAATCGATCCTCTGAGTGTTAATAAGTAAAATTTTAGTGGTTTATAATTTCGCGGACGGGAGTATAATACTTCCGTCCGTAATTGTTGCAAATTGTAAGGCATCGTCCTTACGCTTCTTATGACCGGGGGAAAATGAAACAGGGGAACCGTCCCGCTGTTTCCAAGGTATTTAGTATGCATATAGCTGTTTGTGATGACAATTTTGCCGACAGGCACCAGATGGAAAGACTGCTCGGAAGGGAATCCGACAAGGAGGATGATTCTTCGAGCATGTATTTCGTGGATTCCTACGGAAATCCCACGGTAATGCTCTCCCATCCCAAGGCTTACGATCTCTTTTTCATAGATATGTGCAGATCCGAGGGCATGGATTCCCTTGCGATCGTTAAGGCTCTCATAGAAAAAGGAGCAACCGCCCCTTTTGTCCTGTGCTGTTCGGATGTCGATTACAGGAAGCAGGACTTCCCGGAGAACACCCTCTTTCTGGATAAGCCGATCAAAGTGAATGAGCTCAGAGAGGTCATCGAGCAGGCCAAGAAGATCAAGGAAGCCGCACCCGACACCATCGAGCTCAGGGACCTCATGGAGACCGTTTACGCAAAGGTTACAGATGTTATTTATGCCCGCGAAAAGGACGCCGATACCTATGTATGCCTTGAAGACGGCCGCATCCTCAAGAGCATCGGCCAGCTCTGGCTCTTCAGAAGATCGCTCGGAGACAAGCACCCCGAATTCATCTACGCGAACAATCACACGATCATAAACTGCAACTGCATCAAGACGGTCACCCGTCCCGGCATCGCCGTTATGACCAACGGCAAAAGAGTGATCTTAAACCACGCTGCCAAGGGGCAGGTAAAACAGTACACGCGGAAAGGATAACACGTGGTATTACTTGCTATAGACAGTTCAAAGGACTTCATGGGAAAGCTGCTTGCATCCGATGCTTTCGACTCTTTCCTTTTACAGGAAGCCAATATAATAACATCTGTCACCCATACTTTGAACGGACGTATCCATCCCGATTTCTATACCGAAGAGGAACGTATTTCGCATACCGAGGAGTTCATTTCCTGGAGCGAGATCCGCCCTCTTATTTTTGAGTCCGTAAAGGGCAGGAACACCCCTCTTTCGCTCAGGCTGACCCTTTGCCTTAAGAGCGGTGCGACTGATGCCCTCATGCAAAAAAAGAACCCTGAAGCCGCAAATACGGGCCTCAGAGCTCTTGTCGCAAATATCAGGTTCGAAAACGGTGCCGTAAATATCATGACCGGCACTTCTTATGACAGCTTCGTTTTAGACAGATCCGCAGAAGAGATCTGGGACGAAGCCTTCAGGCAGTTCCTTACATCCAGGGACATCTCATTTACCGTTCAGCAGTAAACGCTTACGTCTGCTCCGAATCTCCGGGCAACCGCCTCAATCTTACCGCACAGTCCCGGTACCCGTCTCAGCCTTACTGAAATGTCTCGGCAATTACCTCGATCTCGCAGAGGACTCCCTTGGGAAGTTCCTTAACAGCTACGCAGCTTCTTGCGGGCTTTACCACGAAGAACTTGGCATATACCTCGTTAAATGCCGCAAAATCGTTCATATCGGCAAGAAAACAGGTGGTCTTGACCACTTTGTCGTAATTGGAGCCTGCCGCCTTGAGGATCGCTCCGACGTTCCTGCATGCCTGGGTGGCCTGTTCGACGATGCCGCCCTCGATGACCTTGCCGGTCAAAGGAACAATGGGGATCTGGCCCGATGCAAAGAGAAGATTTCCTGTTACGACTCCCTGTGAATAAGGTCCGATAGCTGCGGGTGCATTTTCCGTTGAAATAAATTGCATATGTTACACTCCTTATAAATACGCGGTTTTTGATTAACTGTAACCTGTTATTTTATTCCGGTTCATCCTCATCAAAGCTTACCGTGATGTAAAAGCCCTTGGGGTTTTCAGTGATTGCGGTCACGGTTCCTTCCTTTGACATAAGCCTCTTACGGAAGGGGATATTGGGGCTCATCGCGAGCGACATATCCTCGGGGATCCCTGCGGTGTAGTAGTAGTTACTGGGAAGCTCTCCCTCCCAGATATAAACGGTCTGTCCCTCGGAAAGCTTTCCGGGACGTTCCATTTTGAACTCCATGGTCCTCATCAAAGGTTCTCCGTCATGATAAAGCCCTTACATCTGAGGCAGTCCTCCACCTCGAAGGGTCCGTCACAGTGGAATACCATGATGGGCCTTCCGGTCTCTCTGTTAAAGGAAAGATAGAGGTAATCAAGGTTTATATTGCTCTCATCGAGTGCTTTGAGGAGCTTGTTGAGATTACCTACCTCATCGGTCACCTCTACGGCAAGGACGGGGTTGAGTCTGCAGTGATATCCTTCCTTTTCGAGTGCGGCAAAAGCCTTCTCGGGCTCGGTGGTGACCAGTCTGATGATACCGAATTCTGCACTGTCATTGGTTACGGAGCCGAGAATATTGATGTTTTCCTTTGCAAGAACAGCTGTTATGTGTTCCATCTGTCCCTTCTTGTTCTCAGCATAGATCGATACTTGCTTAAGCATCCTGAACTCCTTTACGGCATGGCCGTGATGATATTTATCTTAATCCCAGAAAGGCCTGAAGCAGATGTCCATGTCGACATCGCCGGTTATTCCCTTCACTCTTCCGGTTGCGGAATACTGAAGGATATCAATGTCATAGGGATAAAAGAAATCCGATGAATATGAGGCATACCACTTGGGGATATGCTCGAGTCTGGTGAGATCGACATACATTATGCTCATCTCGGTGTTGTAGTAAACGTAGGGCTTGTATCCCGCGTTCGAAACGACCTCCGCGAACTTGACGATCATATCGGTCCTTTCGGAGGGTGTAAGGGCATCCATTCTGCCCTGTGAGCCGGATATCCTCTCAACATCGATTATGATGGGATAGCCCGTTCCGTAAGGTGCAAGGGCGTCGATTGCGGACTGTGCCTCTTCTATTACCTCTTCCTCGGTTATCGCCTGGGAAAAGACATATACGCCTACGTGAATGCCTGCAGCAAGTGCGCCCTGCATATTGGCTTCAAAGGTCTCATCCTCCACAAGGCGTCCGGTTCCGTATCCGCGGAGCGTGGTCCTGATGATGGCGAAATCAACGCCGTCCGCACGGACCTGGTTCCAGTCGATCGCACCCTGGTATGAGGAAACATCGATCCCCTTGTATGAAAGGGTCTCGCCGTCGACAACATAGCTCATGACGCCGTCGACATCGGTAACGAAGTTTTCCTGCTTAAGGTCCGTGAGCTTGAGCGATGTGTCGATATCGACGAAATTAAATGTGCCGTTGCTCACTACAATGACCTTGTCGGGATAGAAGGGCCTGAGGCTCGTGATGCTTGAGCCGGTAGACACAAGGTTTTCCATGAGGCTTGTAAGGGTCGTCCTTCTGCCCTCTTCGAATCCGGAATCGAAAGCATCGCTTACTCTCTGGTCCGCGGAAAGCCTTGCCGCCTGGAGCTCTTCATCGAGCTGTGCCTGCGTGTAAATGGGCTTATCGTTATTTACATTATTCTGATCGAACTTAGTAAAGAAAAGAAGGTAAATCGCCGCTCCGGCCGCCGCGAAAACGGCCAGTACGAGAAGGATCACAACGACGACAAAGCCGCCGTAGCCTTTTTTCTTTTTGCCGCGCTTTCTGGGAATATCCTCGTATTCCTCTTCATATTCTTCCGCATATTCCTCTTCGGCCTGATCCTCGTCGAAAAGCTGCGCATCATCGTAATCTTTTAAATTCATCCGTTTTCTCCCTCAAGTTGGTTGAGAGCAATGGTGCTCTGTCCCTCGATGTAGGTACCGGGGTATGTATCTATCACATACCTGTACAGTTTCTTGGCTTTTTCCTTATCTCCCGATTTCTCATAAGATACAGCCGCAAAGTATATAAGATCGGCGTTGCTCTCGTTGTAGAAGTATGCCTTCTCAAAAAGAGGTCCGCTCTTTTCAAAATCACTTGCGTAATATGCTCCGAGCGCCGCAGAAGATGCCCTTTCGGAAAGCTGGGGGCTTACGGTAGCAAGGAGGTTGTCAAAAAGAAGGCTTGCGCTCTCGCTGAGCTTGGAAGGATCCGTGGTGGACTTGATCTCCCACAGCATTTCGCCGACTTCTTCGTAATTCTGCTCTGACAGAAGAAGATTTGCGGCATCGATGAGCTTATCGATATCCGCGAGGGTCCCCTGCTCGCCGGTATAGTCACTGAGAGACTCTTCAAGCCTGATCCTCTCAGCGTTTACCTCGTCCAGCTGCTGCTGAAGGGCATTAAGATCCGTATTCTTTTTATCGAGGTTGTTCTGGAGCTCCTCGATATTGGCCCTGACCTCGTCACGTACGGCCGTGATCCTGGTGGGAAGCACAAGGAAGTACATGACCGCAAGTCCCAGGATAAGACCGATAAGGATGTTGAATATCGTTCCGAACGATCCCGACCTGGGCTCATGTGCCCCGGGAGGCTGGATTATCAGCTCGTTATCGATAACGTATCTCGTGGGCTCCTCATCACGCTTAAAAAGACCTCTTTTTTCGGAATCCGCGGGATCCGTGAGGTTCTGTATGGTCTGCAGATAGCGCAGCGAAAGCGTGTTGTTCCTGTCGATGGAAAGCGATCTGGAGATCTCCTTTTCGGCTTCTTCAAAGCGTGAAGAATCCATATACAGAAGGGCGAGAAGCTGTGAAGCCCTGACATAGTTACTGTTGGTCTGGACGGTCTTTTTAAGCTTGATCATCGCCAGATCCTTGTTGCCCTGAACGCACATTTCGAGGGCGGTGTTGTAATCCTTGGCCGACTTTTTGAGAACGTCAAAGCCGGCGTGATCGTTCTGGATCATGCCGATGTATTCGCTTGCCATATTTTCCGCATCGCGGAAATTGGAACTGATAACCCATTCGCTGAGTGCCTCTGCAGCTTCACCCATTTCGTAGTAGATGAGCCCGAGGAGGTTACGTGCGTCTATATTTTCTTTGTTGAGTCTGAGGCTCTGTCTGAGACTTACTATTGCACCCGATAGATCCCTTACTCCGGCCTTTTCAAGGCCTTCGTTATAGAGTCGGTTTGACATATATATGATCTTCTTGTAAAGAGAGACATCTCTTTTACAATTGGTGCAAAATGAAACCTCGGAAAGCTGTGCCCCGCAGTTATAACACTTCATACACTACCGCTTAATAAGGGCGTCTTCCGGGACGCATATCACGCAGGGGCTGCTGCTGTGCAGAAGCCGCCTGCGCCGAGTCTTTACCCATTCTGACATAGAGATCCACGGCGTCGGTAAGATCCGCGCCGTTTACGGTCTCTTCGAGTTCTCCTATCTCCATGCTGGGATAAAATTTCTTAAGTTCTTCTTCAAAATCTATCATGAATTATTCCGTCTTTTTTCCGCTTTGGATAAAGCTGTAAACATACAGATTAAATATACCTAAAAACTCCCGAAAAATCAATTATGACAGGGATTTAAGGCGTTCTTCGACCTGCATGGCCATCTGTCTGTATTTTTCCTGCTTTGCCTTCTCTTCGTCGATCTTGGCCTGAGGCGCTTTGGACAGGAACTTTTCGTTGGTGAGCATGCTCTCGCTTCTCTTAAGCTCGCCCTGCAGACGAGCTTTTTCCTTTTCGAGACGTTCCTTCTCCGCTGCGATGTCAACGAGCTCGGCAAAAGGAATATAGAGCGTTGCGCCTGCGATCACAACGGAAACCGCATCATCGGCGATGCCCGATTTGTCGGACTGTGTCTTTACATCCGAAGCATAGGAAAGGCTTGCAAAGAAGAGCTTTCCTTCCTCAAATACCTTAAGGATTTCCGCATCGTCGGAAACAACGAATACCTCGGCCTTCTTGGAGGGAGCAACGTTCATCTCGGAGCGTACGTTTCTGATGCCCTTGACCGCGGACTTGATGATCTCAACCGCTTTCTCCTCATCGGGGAATGCACGGTCAGCGGTAAACTCGGGCCATGCGCTGATCATGATGGACTCTTCCTCGTCCTGGACGTTGCAGAAGATCTCCTCGGTGATGAAAGGCATGTAAGGATGAAGGAGCTTCAGCGCGTCGATAAGGACGGTCTTGAGCGTCCAGAGAGCCGCATTCTGACCCTTAACGTCGTCGGTCGCATAGAGTCTGGGCTTGACCATCTCGATGTACCAGTCGCAGAACTCCTCCCAGAGGAAGTCATAAACCTTCTGTACGGCGATACCGAGCTCGAAACGGTCCATATTGTCGGTCATGTCCTTAACAAGGGTGTTGAGCCTTGAAAGGATCCACTTATCAACGGGAAGAAGGTCCCCGGCTGCGGGCTTTGAGATGCCTTTTGCATTCTTTTCCGCAAACTGATCTTCGTTCATCATGATGAATCTCGATGCGTTCCAGATCTTGTTAGCGAAGTTTCTGCTGTTTTCGACTCTCTCGTAGTAGAAACGCATGTCGTTTCCGGGAGCGTTTCCGGTGATGAGGGTAAGTCTTAAAGCGTCTGCGCCGTACTTATCGATGACTTCGAGGGGATCGATGCCGTTTCCGAGTGACTTACTCATCTTGCGGCCTTCGGAGTCCCTTACGAGTCCGTGGAAAAGAACGGTCTTGAAGGGCTTTTCACCCATCTGCTCATAACCGGAGAAGATCATCCTGATAACCCAGAAGAAGATGATGTCATATCCGGTAACAAGAACGTCCGTGGGATAGAAATACTTAAGGTCTTCGGTCTGCTCGGGCCATCCGAGAGTCTCAAAGGGCCAGAGTGCCGAAGAAAACCATGTATCGAGAGTATCGGGATCCTGGGTAAAATGTGTACATCCGCACTTAGGACACTTTTCGGGAACTGCCTTTGCAACTACGGTCTCGCCGCACTCGTCGCAGTAATATGCGGGAATCCTGTGTCCCCACCAGAGCTGTCTTGAGATACACCAGTCGCGGATGTTATCGGTCCAGTTGTAGTAGACCTTCTCCATTCTTTCCTGGGGAATGAGCTTTATCTCGCCTTCCTTTACGGCCTTTACGGCAGGCTTAATGAGCTCGTCCATCTTGACGAACCACTGCTCCTTAACGAGGGGCTCGATGGTAGCCTTGCATCTGTCGTGTGTACCTACGTTATGGGTGTAATCTTCGATCTCAACGAGGAGTCCGAGCTTGTCGAGATCCTCTACGATGCGCTTTCTTGCTTCATAGCGGTCAAGACCGGCATATTCGCCGCCGTTTTCGTTGATGGTGGCGTCATCGTTCATGATGTTGATGACATCAAGGTTATGGCGCTTTCCTACCTCGAAGTCGTTGGGGTCGTGTGCGGGAGTGATCTTAACTACACCGGTTCCGAACTCGACATCAACATAGGTATCCTCAACGATGGGGATCTCCTTGTTAACGAGGGGAAGCCATACGCTGCGGCCCTTGAGGTGGGTGTATCTTTCATCATCGGGGTTGATCGCAACAGCGGTATCTCCGAGCATTGTCTCGGGACGGGTTGTCGCAAACTCGAGGAACTCCGTGGTCGAAGGCTTTCCGGTCTCCTTATCCATAAGGGGATACTTGATGTGCCAGAGATGTCCGGCCTGCTCCTCGTACTCAACCTCCGCATCGGAAATGGAGGTATTACAGATGGGGCACCAGTTGATTATCCTCTTGCCCTTGTAGATATATCCTTTTTCATGCATCTTGACGAAAACTTCGGTTACGGCCTTGTTGCAGCCTTCGTCCATGGTGAAACGCTCTCTGTCCCAGTCACATGAGGAACCGAGCTTTTTGAGCTGGCTGATGATGCGTCCGCCGTATTCCTTTTTCCATTCCCATGCCTTCTCAAGGAAGCCTTCACGGCCGAGATCGTGCTTATCGATGCCCTCCTTTTTGAGAGTCTCGATGATCCTGACCTCGGTTGCTATGGATGCATGGTCGGTTCCGGGCTGCCAGAGGGCGTTGAAGCCCTGCATTCTCTTCCAGCGGATGAGAATGTCCTGCATGGTGTTATCGAGGGCATGACCCATATGGAGCTGTCCTGTAATGTTTGGGGGCGGGATCACGATGGTGAAGGGGGTCTTGGAATGATCCACTTCGGCGTGAAAATACTTCTTATCCAGCCATTTTTGATATAAACGGTCCTCTATTCCTTTCGGATCGTAAGTTTTTGCGAGTTCTCGTGCCATGTTTTTTCTCCTTTCGCGTCTCTAAGGAATGCAGGTTTTGGGCTATAAAAAAGCCCCTTGCACTCCTTATAGGAATGCAAAGGGCGTATACTACGCGGTACCACCTTTGTTCGCAGACTGTTCTGCCTCATTACACCGTTTCGTGGATCGACGGGATGACTACACAGCTTCTTACAGGTAAAAGCCTTCACCATCCGGCTCGGAAGCTACCTTCTGGGATCCTGCTCGGGGAAGCTCTCAGCGTGTAATGCTTCCTTCTCTGTCGGGCGGTTATCACATACTCCTCTTCGTCACAGCCATATAATATGTATGCAGCATATCGCTGCAATTTCGAATAATAATATGTGATAGCAGGTGTTTTGTCAAGGAAAACAGGGAAAAACAGGGGATGGTTCCGCCTCGTGGTATAATGATTGAAAATACATGAAAAGGAGACACGCGTATGTGGGCTTTTGAAAGTGTTTTTTACCAGATCTATCCTCTGGGTTTCTGCGGGGCACCTTTTGAAAACGACGGAGAATCCAAAAGCCGGATCCTCAAGGTCAAAGAGTGGATCCCCCATATGAAGAAGCTCGGGATCACGGCGGTTTATTTTTCACCGGTATTCGAATCCGACACTCACGGATACAACACCAGAGATTACAACAAAATAGACACAAGGCTCGGAACAAACGAGGACTTTGCACAGGTTTGCAAGGCTCTGCACGAAGAGGGCATCAAAGTCGTCCTCGACGGCGTATTTAACCACGTCGGACGCGGCTTCTGGGCTTTTAAGGATGTCCTCGAAAAAAGAGAGAGTTCCCCTTACGTTTCCTGGTTTGCCCGCATAGCATTCGACGGCAACTCCAATTACAATGACGGACTGTGGTATGAGGGCTGGGAAGGCAATTACGACCTGGTCAAGCTCAATCTATGGAACCCGGATGTCGTAAACCATCTTCTTGATGCGGTTTCGGGCTGGATCAGGGACTATGACATAGACGGATTAAGACTTGACGTAGCCTACTGTCTCCCCGAGGACTTCATAAGGCGCTTAAGAAGCCATGTCGACGGTATCAAGCAGGATTTCTTCATCGGAGGCGAACTTCTCCACGGAGATTACAACAAGTGGCTGAACGCAGGTCTTGACTGTGCGACGAATTACGAGTGCTATAAGGGCATCTTCTCAAGCATGAACAGCTACAACTGCTTCGAGATAGTCCATTCGCTTCTCAGGCAGTTCGGTCCCGAGAACTGGACGCTCTACAAAGGCAGGCACCTCTGGTCATTCGTTGATAACCATGATGTAACGAGAGCCGCGAGCGTCGTAAATAACGAAAACCACCTGCCCCTTATGTACGGCTTCATCTTCGGAATGCCCGGAATACCGATGATCTACTACGGAAGCGAATGGGGCGAGAAAGCGAACAAGCAAGAAGGCGATCCCGCGCTCCGCAAATGCTTCGATGCGCCGCAGTGGAACTCCCTTACGGATACCATCGCCGCCATGGCAGATGCAAAGAAGGGCTCCGAAGCACTCAATTACGGTGATTTCAAGTCACTGGTCCTCACAAACAGGCAATGCATCTTCCAGAGACAGTCCGAGCATGAAAGAGTCCTGGTTGCGGTCAACATAGACGAGAACGAATACACCGCTCATTTTGATGCAGGCTGCGGCAAAGCGGTCGACCTGATCACGGGAAAGGACTTCGATTTCGGCGGAGGAACAAAGCTTGAGCCGTACAGTGTAAAATTCCTGAAGTGCGAAAGGTAATTCACAAGGCTAACAGAAGTTAGAAATATATGCCCCTCGAAAGGTAATTTCGAGGGGCATTTTTTATGTTAACCCGATAAATACTGAAAAGCATGGTTACCATAAATCACGAAACTCTTTTCGAGTTGTTACGAACGATTTCATCCGTCACGAAATTCCTGATGCAAAATATCACCCGGTATATGACGACACATCTTTTAACAACAGTGTCATTATTTTGTGATTTTCGCAGGAATTCAAATAGCTTTTCCACGCAATCCACTGAGTTATCCACATAGAAAAACGACGTCAGTTCCGCATGAAATCCGGTGTCATTTTGAAAGATTATGAATGATATAAAATCATCGCAAGGAAACATAATCGAAAATGCAACCGATCAAAAACATGCCCGAATAACAGAAGAGATTAAAATTTATGTTAACTGAATCGCCTTCTAAATCACAACCGTTTTCGCTTAACTCACTTAAAAACGACACTAACGTCAAGTAACGTCAGTGTCGTCATTTCAACCCTCTTGTATAGTAGGGAGGAGGGACCACTATATATAGATATGTCGAAATACAGTAAAGCCCTCACTACCGTCTTGTACGGTAATGAGGGCCGGATAACAAAAACTATGTGTTAAAAACGATAATGAAATGGGAAATCCTTAAATATTTTCCCAAAAAGATGCTACATGCTCCCTGATATGGTCCAGATCCGTAACTTTTATGTCCGTCCACTCCCTCGGGAACAGTCTTCTGTAGCCGTCACTTAAGAATCTCTTGTCCAAAAGTGCCACGATTCCCTTATCCTCCTCCGTCCTTATGACTCTTCCGGCCGCCTGGAGGACCTTGTTCATACCGGGATACATATAGGCATATTCATAGCCCATCCTGTCATAACCGTCGAAATAGGACCTGAGGATATCCCGTTCAAGGTCTACACCCGGGATTCCGGGTCCCACACAGATGGCACCTATCAGTGACTCTCCCTTAAGGTCTATGCCCTCAGAGAAGATGCCGCCCATGACGCAGAAGCCTATCAGAGACCCGTTTTCCGATAGCCCTGCAGAGCCGTTTTCACCGGGTTCTCGGGCTTCCTGACCGCTTTCTCCGGCCCCCTGAGCCTCTGAGCCGTCTTCAGCCGCCACGGATCTGTCGAATTCTGCCAGGAATTCCTCCTTTTCACTCTCCGTCATGCCTTCCGTCTGAACGCGAAGTGCATCTCCCGGCGTAAGGAAAGCGTCCTCAAAGATTTCCGCTACCCTGTACATGTACGAATATGACGGGAAAAAGACCATATAATTGCCGCACTTAGGCCTGATTATCCTTGAAATATGGTCCGCAGTCCTGAAAAACTCGTCCTCGGAGCGGTCCCTGAACCTCGTGGTAACGTCCGAAGCGATGAAGATCCCTCTTTTTGCGGGGTCAAATACGGATTCCGCATAGACCTCATAGTCCTCATCGGTTCCGCCGAGCAGGCCCTTGTAATACCGGATCGGCAGCATTGTCGCCGAAAACAGGACCGAAGCCCTTCCAAGTGCCAGGCACTCAGCCACTTTTCGTCCCGGATCGGTGCAGAAAAGTACAACCTTGAAGCCCTCCTCGGGCGAATCCTTATCATAGATCACATAATCGTCCCCGAGATCTTCGAATACGTCCAGAAAATCCGATATCCCGAAGTACATATCAAGCAGCTTATCCCGAAGATCCTGCTGTATCTTACCGGGCTTTTCCCTCTCCTCGATATAGTCGGAAAGCACGGAATGAAGCCTTTCCAGGCTCTTTACGAGTTCCTCGAGGCCGGTATCGAACTTATACCACCCTTCCTCAAAGCCCGCGATTACGGTGTCGTCGCCGTATGAAGACCTGATGGACTTAAGCTCCTTTAAAACCTTGGATATCCTTGAGGAAATCTTGGAAGGGTACTCCTTTTTCAAAAATTCGCTCTTTGTATCGCCTCCGAGCGACTGTTTTATCGTATTTTTCAGCTGTTTCAGCTCTTTTTCGCCGATAGTGGCACTGTACATCTCCCTTGCACGGGCGGGCAGGTTATGAGCCTCATCCACCAGGAATATGTACTTTTCCGCGGACGCACTCTCGAAGAACCTCTTGAGCCTTGCATGAGGGTCGAAAAGATAGTTGTAATCGCATATTATCCCGTCCGAAAACAGCGCGGCATCAAGGCTCAGCTCAAAGGGACAGACACGGTACTTTTCGGCGTAATCAAGGATAACCTCCCTCGTAAAGGAGGTCTGCTCGGAAACCAGCGCGTAAAGTGCATCATTTATCCTGTCAAAATGCCCCTTGGCGTACTTGCACGCAATCGGGTTACAATCCGGCTTTTCCAGGAAACAGATCTTTTCCTTGGCGGTAAGGGTCACTGTCTTGACCTTGAGTCCTTCACTCCTCAGGATCTCGAAAGCCTCTTCGGGCGCGGTTCTCGTTATCGTCTTGGCCGTCAGGTAGAATACCCTGTCGCAGAGCCCCTCTCCCATCGCTTTTACGGAAGGGAAAAGGACGGACATGGTCTTGCCGCAGCCCGTGGGTGCCTCGAGGTAGAGCTTCTTTTCCTCCAGGATCGTCTGATATACGCTGACTGCGAGTTTTTTCTGGCCCTTCCTGTATTCAAAGGGAAACTGTATCTCCTTTATCGAAGCCTGCCTGACCAGCTTCCACTTTCTCTCAAGATCCGCCCATTTGCTGTAGCTGTCGACCAGATCCCTGAACCATACATCGAGCTCGAGTCTTGTAAATTCCAGATCAAAATACTTTACCGTCTCGTCATCGAGATTCGCATAGGTGATCCTGACGCCGACAGACTGCAGATCCATGCCCTCCGGGACGGTATTTAAGTACATATGGGCATAGCATTTGGCCTGGGCGGTGTGCACCGGCACAGGCTCCTTCATTTTCTCTGTTTTCTTGTAGGTTCCCTTGATCTCTTCGATACAGATACCGGGCTCTTCATCCGGATCCGTGTAGATGCCGTCAGCACGGCCTTCGACGTTTATATCATATTCATCATACGAAACGCTTATCTTAAGAGGCATCTCGGCGATGTAACCGGGACCTCTCATACCCTGAAGCTTACGGTGAAGTCTGCTGCCTTTCAGCATAACTTCGGTACCGACAGGTCCGGCTCCGGAGTTATCTATATCACCGCTCCTAAGTATAAATTCGACAAGACTTCTTACAGATATGGTTATCCGGTCTCTTACTACTTCATCAGCCATATCAAGCCTCGTTTTTTGACGTATCGGAAGATGAAGAAAATACGGAATCCGCTCTCTTTATCAGACGAGCAAATGACTTTCCTATCTGTGTCTTTTTCAGTGCGCCGAGAATGCAGAAAGCCGCGAAACTGCCGCAAAAATCAACAATAACGCCTATTATGAATACGACTGTGGCTGCCATCAGAGTAAGCAAAATAACACTTGCTATGCCATTAACTTTTTCACATCCAAGGAGCTTTTCCCATGCATATCTTATGGAAAGATTTTCATGAAGAAGATATACACCGAGAGAATATTTTCCTATGATTCCGAAATACTGTCCGACCTTAACGGGGATCCTCAGCATAAGGAATCCGGTGAACAGAGCGATGGATGTAACAAGTACAAGTATGTGGTTATATGAGTAGCTGATGCCTAAGATGAAAGATAAGCTTCCGGTCTTAAGATATATTCCCCTGAGGATAAGCGCTTCTCCCATAATGAGAAGTGCTCCGAGGACGTATGCGGCAAAAGAGATCCAGGCTGCGGGTCTCTTTCCGGATTCTGCTCCCTCTTCATCTCCCCAGGCCGTAAACCTGCGGATGTATACTGCTACGAAGTAAAGGATGATGTACCACATCGCATCCATTCCTCCGGCATCCGCCGAAAGCGTCGCGGGCGCGACGGACTTGATCACAACGTGAAATACCATGAGTGCTGCGAGAAGGAACTTAAGCTGCGTCTTGCTCATGGCTCTTGCGGCGATACCGAGCACGGGGGTTACCAGGTAGAAGAAAACATACGCTGTCATGAACCAGTATGTACCCATCGATATGGGAAGAACGAGTCTCAAAATGAAATAGGTGTCGACCGGCTCAACGGGTCCGCCGAGAACTATTCCAATGAGTCCCACGATCACGGAATATAGCCAGACCCTGATGACCAGACTGATCAGTCTCGAAAGCTTAAAGGTGCTCTTGTAAAGGAGAAAGCCGCTCATGAGCATGTAGAGATTTACGGCAACAATCGCAAGCGCTTCCATGAACCACGCGACCACATCGGCAGCCTCAAAAGGCTCACCCGAAGAAAGCGGTGTAAGGACATTTCCCTTGTCGAGATAATGCAAAATAACAATCATTATCATTGCTATGCATCTCAAAAGGTCCAGTCCGTAATTGCGTGTGTTATTTTTCGCAGAAACCGCATTATCACTCATACTAACGCACCTTCTCAAAATTTGGTATCAATAGTTATTTTTCTATTCGTACACTGCAAAGAGTGAGTCCGTATAGGTCAGCTTATAGTCTTCCTTTTCGATGAAATCGTAGATCATCTTCCACTTGGTCTCGTTATCGCTGACGGATGCATTGTCGGAAATACAGATTATGATGACGGGCTTTTCATAGTACTCTCCGACCTCATTTCCCTCGAGGGATTCATCCACCCTTGCGGTGATCTCATCGAGCTCACGGGCCATCTTTTCCGCGCTGTAGCTGTCAAGATCGGGCCAGGGGTTAAATGCCGGCGTCATCTGAAGGTAGAACGGCATGGCGGGGATATAACCGAAGCTTATAAGTTCCCTGTCGCTCAGTCCGTTACTTTGTATGTAAGCGCTGAGTCCCGTGAAGCAGGCGGACTTTTCATAGCTCATCCGGATCCCTTTAAGAGTTGGATTATCGCCTGCGGTATAGCTTCTTTCCGCTCCGGAGCCTCCGGTGGCTTCACAGAACGCGAAATTAAACCCAAACAGCGTTACCTGGATGAAAAAGAAAACCGTAACCGCCGCGATCACGCACTTAAGCCCGTACAGAGCCGGTATCTTGCAGTCTTTGAGCAGCTCATATATCGAAAGGAAAACAACCGGCAGCCAGAAAAAAGCATTGTTATAGACCGACATATCGGAATTATTTCCGCCGATACCTGTGATCAGGAGAACATATGCCGCCAGGACCGCGAGCAGTCTTTTTGAGGCGGGAAGGTTTCTTCTGAACACTCCGATAACGCAGCAGCACAGGGTCAGAAATGCAATCTTTGCGGCAAGATATCTCCAGCTGTTGTAAACCGTATAGTCATAAACGATCACGTCCCTGATAATGAGGAACATTACGGCACAGATGCCTATTATCACGCCCGATACGTCGGCGAGCAGGTCGATGATCCTCTGGGAGGTTCCGCGACCCTTTGCGTCTTCCTTTCCGAGGGAATACCTGTCATTGACGAACGTGGCAAGGAATCTGATGACACCGGCTGCCACGGCAAATACCAGAAGCCTTAAGATCCAGTAGATCTGGTTCGTGTACATCTTAAGGAGAGCCATTATCATCGCCTTGACTCCGTATCCCGCCGCGCTGTCGGGGATCGTAAAGAGCTCCCTGATGCCGCCAAGATATGCCGCAAATCCGTACCTGATGCCCATGTAAAGGAAGAATACGGAAAACGCCGCAGCGTACCCCAGGCAGAACCAGAAGCCGCGCATAAAGGTCTTCCTGAACGCTTCGACTCTGGAGGGCATTTTTACACCGTCACCGGAATTGTAAGCCTCCCTGAACTCAAATACGCCGTACATCCATATGGCCAGAATAAGTGATGCCTGAGGGAGATTGGAAAATCTTACGAAGATACCGAGTCCGCACAGGCCGCCCGAGATTGCTATGGTCAGTGCCTCATCCTCCGTTATGCCCCTGTAGAGCATGAGTGCGGAGAATGTGATGACCAAATAGGTCAGGTAATGGTAAAGGACGGTAGTGGGTGCCCAGCACATGGAAAGAGCCGTAAACTCGGCGAAAAACGCGATCCATCCGGGCATCTTCAGTTCCCTTGTAAGGAAAAGATACATAAGGACAGCCATTATCGCAGGAACGAACGATGTGTAGAAATTCATTCCCAGAAGCGTATGGCCGTAAGGAAGCACGGTAAAAAGATGCCCCACCGAATTGGCAAGGTATGTTGAAAACAGCCACATGGGGTCCATATGGTCCATGCTCATGTAGCGGAAATTGGTGAGATTGTATCCGGTGTCCCAGAGGTCGAGACCCTTATGGATATTTCTGAAGGGATAGAGCGAAAGCACCAAAAGTGCAAGAGAATCCAAAAGATCACGGATAAGAGGATCATGATCTTCGATGTATTTTCTGAATCCCGCAGGGGATGTTTTTTCTTCAGGTTTTGTCATCGGAAGAAACCTTTTTGTCTTCTTTTTTATGATATAGCAGATAAGCTCCCGCCGCACCCGCCGCAAGGAACAGACCGAAAACCGTCCATAGTCCGGCATTTTCCAATCCCTCGGCCATATAGGTCAGCACATAGGATGATATATTAAATAACATATGTATCATAATGCAGATCCCTAATCTTCCGCACTTTTCGTAGGAAAGGATGATAAAGACGGAGGCGAGGAAACCGTAAATGCCCTGGATGCCGTTTCCGTGATAGATCGCAAAAAAGGCGCTGCACATGATGAGCGGGGCATATCCGACATACATCCTCTTAAGTCCGTTGTAAAGGATGCCCCTGAACATGAACTCCTCGGAAAACGGAGTCATCAAGCCGTAAACAAGAAGTCCCACTATAAACGAGCAGGAATACTGTTCCTCGGCAACCTGTGTGTAGCTCTGCGAAAGGGCTGCTATCCCGAGCTTATAGATCAGGATATTAAGGACAACGGCAAGCGATACGGTGACAAGTCCGGTCAGAAGTGCAAATTTTTTATCGTATTCCTTTTTCGGAGTGTACTTTCCGTCATACTCAAGGGCCTTGGAACGAATCATCAGTCCCGCAGCGACAAAGGAAATACCGGTGATGATCGCCGACCAGTCGGGAGCTATGTCAAGGCCGTCCGTCTGATACACTATCAGATGCGAAGCCACTGCCCCGCCGATATCCTCAGCGATCGCAGGGACGATCACGGCCGTTAACAGCCTTAAGATGGTCTCAGTCAGGAACTTATAGACTATGTACATCACGAAGAAAAGAAACAGCCTGAAGACCAGCTTGCCGGGCTTAATAGGCTCCTTTGCTCCGCCTGCCGAAGCCGTTCCGGCAGAGGCGGGCTGTTTCACGGATGTGTTCTTTTTATCATCAGAACGATCTGATCTCGTCTCCTTCGTCATCCGTGTTCTCCAGTGCTGTAATCTTTACATCATATTCGACCGCATCGTTGACCTTTACGTGGCATACATCGCCCACATGCTTATGCAGGAGTGCCTTTCCGAGCGGTGATTCGTTGGTAATAAGGCCGTTTAAGGAATCGCCCCTTATAGTGGTGACTATCTTAAACTGCTGAGTGCTTCCGTCCGAAAGAAATTCGACGGTGACGGTGTTGTTCAGGCCGACCTCGTCTTCCTTTGACTCATCATCTATTATCGTGGCAGTGCGGATCATGCGCTCGAGATAGCTGATCCTCGAATTGTTCTGTCTGTTGAACTTCTTGGCGGCATAGTACTCGAAATTCTCCGACCTGTCGCCCTGGGCCGCTGCTTCGCGCACGTCCTCGACTGCCTTGGGACGAACCACGAGCTTTCTGTATTCTATTTCTTCCTCCATCTTTTTGATGTCGGATTTAGTCAGCTTGTCATACATATCATTTCACCATTCCGAGGGCTATCAGTGAGATGAGCGCCTGCAGGATCATAAATCTGTTAACCACCTGTGTGTTGGACCATCCACCCTTCTTGCGGAAGTGGTCATGGAGCGGTGTGCGGATGTTCTTCATGGGATTGACCTTGAACACCCTGATGAAGGTGACCTTGAAAAGTCCGAGGCCTCCGTCGAGGATGATGATCAGACAGAGGATCAGGAACATGAAGGGAGCTCCGGAAAGAAGAACGCTGATCGCCAGGAATACTCCTATCGCTCTCGAACCCGCATCGCCCATAAGGAGCCTCGAGGGTGTCGAATTGTACCAAAGGTACGCAAGGAGCGCCATTATCATGATAAGAATACCGGAGCCGACCTTTTCCAGGCTTCCCAGCATAAATGCCAGTGCAAAGACCGATACGCCGCTGGTTATCGAAAGCGTTCCGCAGAGTCCGTCAACGCCGTCGCAGCAATTGGTCACGTTGATGCTTGCCCAAACGAGCATAACGGCAAGGACGGTAAAGATCACCGGATGTAAATGAACCGATACCCCCGCAAGCGCGAAGTGAACATCCGAGCCGTTGTGATAGACATATACAAGTGCCGTCATGACGGACACCACAAGGTCGAGAATTCCTTTTTTCATCTCTCCCCAGGGATTGGCGGATGCATCATCCAGAAATCCCGTGAGCATGCAGAAGATGATGAGCAGGTAATAGAGCAGTTTCTCGAGGCTGATCTCGGTGAAGAACAGTGATATCACGGTAAAGACCAGGATGAAGACGATGCCTGCGCCCCTGGGCTTTCCGATCGACTTCGTTCCGTCGACGGCAAATTCCCTTCCGCCGTCGGTGGGGAGCTTCTTTTCAAAGAGCCTGAGGGCTATGAAAGTAAGCACAAATGAAAGCAGTGCCCCTATGAGCATCACCGTGTTCCTCGCATCTGCATCCGTAATGAATTGGTATAGCATTCTCTCACCTCGGAAAAATAAAAATCCTCTGCATTTTCAGCTTGCAGAGGATGAAAAAAATGGGACCAACAGGGTTCGAACCTGTGACCTCCCGCACGTCAAGCGGACGCTCATCCCAGCTGAGCTATGATCCCATCTGACCGGGAATAAAATTCCTATTAAGGAGCTCTTTCCAGCCACTCGGATATTATACAAAAAAACACCTTTATTTGCAAGGATTTTACCCAATAAATAAGGGCGGGCGAAAGCCTCTAAAAAAGCGGTGCCCCGCCTGATCGGAGCACCGCCGTGAAAAAAGAATTTGAACCGTTAACTATATCTCAACTGAGATCAGTCAAGCATGGTCTTGTCACCGTAGAGAGCTTCCCAAGCAGCAAGTCTCTCGTCGATGATAGCCTGTCCGCCTGCATTGAGATAATCAGCCATAAGCTCGTCCCACTTAGCGTCGAACTCTTCGGGTGAGCATACAACTACGGTATCATAGATGATATCTCTCTTTGCATTGAGAGCTTCGCCCATTCCCTCTTCAGCTGCGATAGCAGTGATCTTGGAATTCTTAGAGGGCTTCTTACCATTGTTGGCTACAGCATTTGCCTGAGCTACGTCTGCGGGATCGCAAGGAGGATAGTTGTTGGCAAGTGAAGCAACGGTAAGCTCGGGAGTTGACAGGCAAAGTCCGTTACAGGTAATGGTCATATCGATGTTCTGTCCGGAGTTCATGATAGCTTCGCCGGTAGCAGCCATGAATGTGTAAGCGCCATCGGGAAGTACTTCATGGTTAACTCCCTCTTCACCGATCTGGAGATACTCGATGTGTGAAGGATCGGAGATCCAGTCAAGGTAAAGGAGTGATGCAAGAGGCTCGTCATTGGTTGAAGGGAAGAAGATCTTTCTGTCGCCGGCAGTTGAGTCGGTGTACTTGATGATCTGGCCGTTGGAAGCTTCGAAGCAGTCAACAGCAACGAACTTAGCTTCAGGTCCTACAAGTCTTGCAAGGTTAGCGTTGATGGAATCTTCGCCGTTTCTGAAGGGATAATCCCAGTTGTGCATGAATGCTCCGACATAGCCGGCCTTCATCATGTCATCCTCGGTAGAATCGCCTGATCCGTAAAGAGCGAAATCATTCCACATAAGTCCTTCGTTGTACCACTGGTTAAGGATCTTAAGGGCATCCTTGGTGCCGTTCTGGGTGAGCTTTCTGTCATCGAAACCGTTAACATAGAGCTCCTTGTCGGTGATGTTAGGATCCATCATAGACTCGATGAGAAGTGCTGCTCTCCAGCCTACATCGTAGGAAACTGAGAAAGGAACCATCTTGGAAGCATCCTTGCCAAGAAGGGTGTCGGCATTGTCTCTGAATGCACAAATGCACTCATAGAACTCCTGTCTGTTGGTAGGAGCATCAAGTCCGAGAGTATCGAGCCAATCCTGACGCATGAAGCATACGATACGGTTGTTGTTAGCTCTCTTTCCTTCAAGTGCCCAAAGGGTTCCGTCGGTAACGCTCTTGTCCCAATACATATTGGTGGTTCCGAGCCAGTTCCAGAGGTTGGGGATGTCGTTCTTGTAATCAACTACGAAGTTCTGAAGATCGAGAACGCCGCCCATTCCTGCATAGGTCTGGATGGTAGGATATGAATAGGTTACGCAGATGTCAGGAGCGTTGCCTGCTGCGAGAAGGTTGTTGATCTCATCAACCTCGGTCCAGCGGGGAACTGCTACGAACTCAACTTCTACGTTGTGATCCTCAAGCATACCCTTCTTGATGTATTCGGTGTACATGTTGTTGGTGGGATCGGTGCCGCCGTCATTTCCGCGGTCATAGATCTCAACGGTGATGTGTCTGGTCTCGGCGAATCTTCCGTCAACGAGTTCGGAGCTGCTTCCTCCCTCAATCTCGGTTCCGTCGCCTTCAAATGTGCTCTGATCAACTGTGCCTACTTCAGGAACGCCTACAGGCTCAGTGTCAGAAGTTTTTCCGCAGGCAGCCATGGAAAGAACCATAGAGCCGGCAAGAAGTAATGACAAAACTTTCTTTTTCATTTTTTCCTCCTTTAAACTTTATTTCAACGGCTTTGTACCGCTAAAATCTCAAACTTGTAAGTATCACTCCTTGACTGCACCGAGCGTAACGCCCTGGATGAAGTACTTCTGAAGTGAAGGATAGATGCACAGGATCGGGATCGTTGAGAACATGACGATCGCTGCCTTGAGCGATTCCTTAAGTCCCGGTGAAGTGAAGCCTTCCTGCGCCGCAACCTCTACCTGGTTGATATTGTTCAGGATGTTGTACATGAGAAGCTGAAGGGGATAATAATCCTTGTTCTTCACATACATGAGTGCATCCGAGTAACCGTTCCATCTTCCTACCGCGTAGAAAAGAGCAAGTGTTGCAAGAACCGGCTTTGAAAGAGGTATATAGATCCTCAGAAGAACCGTGAGGTAACTCGCACCGTCGATCTCCGCAGACTCTCTTAAGGAATCCGGTATTCCGTAGAAAAAGCTCCTTAAGATGATCATGTTGTAAACGCTCAGACAGCTCGGTATGATCAGTACCAGCGGATTGTCGAGCAGGTTCAGCCTCTGCATCAGCAGGTAGTTGGGGATCGTACCTGCGTTAAAGAACATCGTGATCGTAATGAACGCATTGATCACTTTTCTTCCTTTTAATGCGGGGAAGATGAGCGGGTATGCACAGAGTGTGCTCATCGTAAGGCTCAGGATGGTGCATACGAAGGTAAGTAAAACCGTCCATACGAATGCCTTGATGTACTTGGGATCCTTGAGGACCGTAACATAGGAATCGATATTAAGTCCCTTGGGGATCAGGTATACCTCGTGCCTTAACAGGTAGTCCGTGCCGGAAAGCGATCTTGCGAGCAGGTTTACCATCGGCAAAAGACAGATAAGAGCGATCAGCACGCAGATGAAAACTATGACCCAGTCTCCTATCTTGGTTTTTATGGAATGTATTTCTCTGCTTGTTTCTTCCATGACAGCCTCCTACAGTAGTCCGCGCTCGCCCATACGCTTTGAGAAGCTGTTGGCAAGCACCAGGAATATGACGTTGATGACGGACTGGAACAGTCCGACTGCGGTTGTCAGGGAGAACTGAAGCGCCTTGATACCGTATTTATAAACGAAGGTCGAGATAACCTCCGCATTTTCCATTACCAGGTTGTTCTGGAAAACGAAGGGTCTGTCGAAGCCGGAGCCGAGGACATTACCGAGCGCCAGGATCAGAAGGACCACGATGGTAGGTCTGATACCGGGAAGGGTTATGTGCCACATCTTCTGGAATCTTCCGGCACCGTCAACGGATGCAGCTTCATAAAGCTCGGGAGAGATTCCGGAGATCGCAGCCAGATAGATGATCGAGTTCCATCCGAACGACTGCCAGATTCCGAGTCCGATATATGTCGCCACCCATGTATGTCCTTCATTGAGGAAAGGAATGGCATTATGTCCGAAATGCCTGAGGACCATGTTGATGAGTCCGTTATCCGGAGTAAAAAGCTGAAGTGCAAGACCGTAGATGATGACCCATGAAAGGAAGTGAGGCATATACGCTATGGTCTGGACCGTCTTTTTGAAGAACTTGAAACGAAGCTCGTTCAAAAGAAGTGCAAAGATAATCGGAACAGGGAAACCTATCACGATATCCAGCAGGTTAAGAAAAAGAGTGTTCCTGAGCGCAAAAAGGAAGTCCCTGTTCTTGAAAGCCTTGATGAAATATTCGAAGCCGTGATTACCCGCGAGAGGCATCTCAAAAATGCTCTGCACAATACTGTACTTCTTGAATGCGATCGATACATACGCGGTAGGTATGTACTTGAAAATAATGAAATAAACGATCGGAACGAAAAGAAGCAGATAGAGCTGCCAGTATCTCTTCAGATAAACAGCAGCAGACTTCTTCGCAATCACAGGGGTGTTCTCTGCGGGAACAGGTATTTCCAATTCCTTCTTTTGGTCTTTGGATCTATGGCTCACGATAACCTCCCGATGCATATAAAATGCATAGTTTAGAGACTTTCAATAGCAGTACTGAAGCGGTGTTGTTCTCAATTTTTGCTGTTTTACCATACTTGTATACTACTATTTCTTTTAGTAAATAGTAGCAGATACGAATTTATAAGTAAACTTTTTATTGTGCAATTGATATATAAAAATGAAGGGGAGATTTTGTGAAAAATGCTAGAATGGTAATGTGCTGATTATTTAAGGAAAAGAAAAGAGGAACCCGGGTGGGTTCCTCTTCTGTCGTCACTAATTATTTATTATGCCAATCTATCTATAAGAGCTTCCTGAAGAACTCTTGATACATTGATATGTTCTTCATTGGCTTTCTTATTCAGCCAGTTGGGAAGACTCACATTCCTTCTTACCGGTTTATTATCCAGTTTTTTTCTATACTCCTCTACATCCACATCCACTATAGAGATTATAGACTCACCTTCATTACAGAATGCACTTTTTGAAATATCCACTTTTGATAATGCACTTGGCTTCGGATATTTTTTCTCTTCTTTCGAATACAGCGCAGATCCGATATAATCCCTTGCCATATGTATCGCATCGGCTATTCCATACCCTTCAGTTGCTCCATCAAGATCAGGAATATAAACAAGATATGTGTCTTTTTTGTCTCCGGTCTTCGTAAAGATCACTGGATAAGCAAGGATCATAATGAGCACCTCCTTCTGTTATAAATTCCACTTAGCTATTATATGTCTTGCCAGAATTTCGTTTATTTCTTTATGTCTGGGTATTACTTCTTCATCTTTACCACGGCGATATACATCATGTCCGCCGCCATGTCTTACAAGCTGAAATCCTGCATTTTCCAGCCTTTTCACTAAATCCCTATGCTTCATACCGATATTAATCCTCCATGATTATACACAATATTTGTGTATAAGGTCAATGCACAATAATACATTTACATAGTCTGACTAATTGGTAATGCCGGACATGCGGCAATGATGCAGGAGACTTTTTGGTGATCACCGCGGAGCCTGCGCAACGGTGCTACACATAGATAAGAACGGGCGGAAATATATCGAAGCGATTCTTTTCCGGTGAATACCCGTGGGTGAATAATAGCACTAAAGACAGAATAATGCCATATAAACCGTTAAATGCTATAATCATATAAGGCACTGACAAACATATATACAAATAGACAGAATGATGGAAAATAAAGAAAAAACCTACGATTTCTACCGTAATAACGCACTTCTTATTACTAAAATGCAAAGAAATGCAGAATTGTACAGAAGACAGTTATACCATAGTGCAGGGGTTATGACTTCGGAGATTTCACACGATCTTGGAAGTCTTGAGGCTTTTCCTCAGTTTATAGACAAAACCGCATTTCAAAACGGTGTTATAGGAATTATTTCTTCACTCCAATCGGAGGACTATGTTCTCTGTGCCGATTCGTTGAATTTCTTTATAAACAATATACTCATCCCGCTTCAGATGTCACTTCTTGAGGAACTGAGCGAATATATATCCCGGATCTACGATTCAGTCTCGCAGGAAACAAGCGGAATGATGGAACTTGAAGAAACCGCATTAGGATATCCCACCCTGCGATATCATTTTGGCGGAGACAGGTATCTATGCAGCACTGATGATCCTATGTCGGAAGCATATACTCTCGCAAAAGAAAACTTTGCTCCCGAAGCTGATGAATACCATATCTGGGGAATAGGACTCGGATATCATATATATGCTCTTTATCAGATAACAAACGGTTCGGCAGACATCTACGTGTATGATAACGATCCCATCCTTTTTGATCTGGCTCGTTCCGGAAAACTGGGTCCATGGCAAAATGTTTTCACCAGTCCCAAGATACATCTCATTCCTGATTCCGATATAAAGGGATTCGCTGCATCTTTGGCAAAAGAAAACTCAAAATACATCATCCACATGCCATCACTTCTGAAGCTTCCCGAAAATGATTCCTCACAGATCGAACGAAAAAAGATCTTGAAGAAGCTCCAGATAACCATCAACAGTTTCGCAGATCAAAAAGACGATATATATATTAATTTCTATAAAAACAAGAAAAATGCCGATGGATATGCGGAAGAACTCTTCCCTGAATACGATGGCAAAACTGTAATAGTCATCGCAGCCGGTCCGTCGCTTGATAAGAATATTAAGGACCTAAAAGAGGCCTATGATAAGAATACCCCGATCAAGATAATATGTGTGGGCACAGTACTCAGAAAACTTATCAATTATGGCATAACTCCGGATGCATTCTTCGAAATGGATCCGGCAAAAGGTACCTATTCACAGGTAAACGGTCTGGAGCACCTCGAAGTTCCGCTGATCCTGAATTCCAGTGCCTACTATGAATTTGCTCAAAACTATCACGGAAAAAAATATATGGCTTGCCAGAAGGATTTTGAACTATCCGAAAAACTTGGACACAGATTATTCAATACCGGTGGTTCTGTGACTACTCTGGCAATAGACTTTGCCATTCAGGCCGGGGCAAAAAAGATAATACTTCTTGGATGCGACATGGCTTTCACAGGCGACAAATCGCACGCGTCAGGCACAGATCTCAAGCACAGTACCAAGGACGACAAAACAGTTTCAGTAAAGGGATACTACGGTGATACTGTAAAAACCAGCCTGTTATTATCGCTTTACAGGGAATGGATTGAAAACAGATTCAAGTATGATGACATCGGTGGCATCGAGCTGATCAATTCAACGGAGGGTGGAGCGTATATCAAAGGCACCAAACACATTCCGCTCGCAGAAGCTTTGGAGACTATTTAATGAACATTCTGTACTATTATTGGAATGAAAACAGCAAAGAGGACTGTGTTGAGAGCATGGAAAGACTCGGCCATAAGGTATCGGTATGGCAAAAGCAGCCGGCTAACCATACCGATGATCCGGCTTTCACCGACTCGTTGATCCGCGAAATAGATAGATCGTCCTGCGATCTTATCTTCTCTTTTGATTATTTTCCTCTTATATCCGAAACAGCTCAGGAAAAAGGCATCCCTTATATTTCCTGGGTATACGACAGCCCGCATCTGACTCTTGAATCGGAAACACTGAGTAACACATGTAATAAAGTATTTGTCTTCGATTATGCACTTGCTGCAATCTATCAGTCGCAGGGGTTTGATACGGTATATTATATGCCTCTGCCTGTCAACACATTCAGGCTTAACAAACTCTCTGTTCCTGACAGATCCGGATACGCTCACGATATCACTTTTATAGGTTCTTTATATGATGACGGAAATAATTTCTATGACAAGATCAATTATCTCCCGGAATATATAAAAGGTTATCTAGATGCGATCATAAATGCCCAGGAAATGATCTATGGAATGGATCTACCTTCACAGATGATCACACAGAATATGATCAATGAAATAGGGAAATATGTAAAAGCAGATCTGGGGAAAGGATTCCGCAGTGCAAGGAAGAATATCTTCTGTGATATGCTCAGAAAAAAAGTCACTGTGAACGAAAGAAAGCACCTTCTCACGCTTCTGGGAAGTTCATTTAAGGTTGATCTTTATTCCGGTGCGGAGCCTCCGAAAGATATGAACGTCAACTATCTGGGAACCGTTGATTACTATTCCGAAATGCCGAAAGTATTTGCTTCAAGCAAGATAAATATCAACATCACCCTCCGAAGCATACTGACCGGAATACCTCTTCGTGTGATCGATATACTCGGTGCCGGAGGCTTTTGTCTCACAAACTATCAGGCCGAGCTTTCGGAATACTTCGAAAACGGACGCGAACTCGTCTGGTTTGAAAGTCCGGATGATATGATTGAAAAGGCAGAATACTATCTTACTCATGACGATGAACGTGAAAAAATAGCTGAAAACGGAAGGATTGCAGCGAACAATATTTTTTCTTATGATGTCCTGCTGCCGAAAGTATTGTCTCAGGCATTTTGATCTTAAAGCATATGCCTTAGCGTTTCTTTGCAACACGTTCATTACAGACTATTATACTCTCTGTTCTCAATTTCACTTATTTGTCTCATCATATTATCATTTATATTTGTCAATTCATCTGCTCTGTTTTTGGCGATTGCGCTCATATGATCATAATATGACTCATCTTCCATATACCGCTTTATTACCCTGATCATTTCAGAATAGTCGTTAACGCAAAACTCACTACCCGCATTCAAGGCAACATCACCATATTCGATGGTAACAACCGGCTTACCCTGAGACATAGAATACAACGCTGAAGTTCCGCCACCCATTCTCCTAGGATTTATATAAAGATCGAACAAACTCATAACGCCCAATAAATCTTTTGCATATGATATCCAAGATGATTTATGGCTCAATATAGGATATTTTTTTGTAACTGATTCATAATCGAAGTCCCCAACAAAGCACACAAAACAGTTTTCCACCTTTAAAACTTCTTGTATAAAATCGAAGAATTCATCGTCCAGTTCATCATCTAACCGATTCCCAACCACCGCCATGCAAAATGAATCATCAGGAATATCATAATCTTTTCTTGCAAAAGCATTACACGAGTCAGGTAATTTAAACGAAAATACAGTGCGCACCAGAGACTGTTCAGCAAACCCTGTACGTTGCATCCACTGTTTATCACTATCTGTTAAGATAGTATACAAGCTTTTGTACTTGGTATATCTTCTGGGCATATCGGAAGATAAGCCAACCGAATAAACAGGAATAGTTTTATCTGCCAAATCCGAAAAAATAATATCACCCATTGAAATAATGAATTCAGGTCTTTCTTCCCGAACAATTTGGAGCAATATTGTAAGGATATCTCTATCAGGCATGGAGTCAGGACATTGATAAAATGGGATTTTATAGCCATCATATTCCAGGAATGATATATCAGAATATTCTTTTATATAACTTGCCGCGGTGGCCATAAACGGAATTGCACCCACTTTGGAAAGGCACTCAGCTGAATTAATAAGTAATACATCCTTACCCTGTTTGAGCAAACAAACACACCATTGTAAAGCAGCCGCAGTTGGTGAATGATTTATTCCAATAATCTGATTTGAAACGACAAACACCAGATTCTTATTTCTATCACAGACATCAATCGGAGATAATAAATCACTTAATTCGTTTCTGTAATATGATACAATCTCAAAAAGCCATTGATCCCAAAGAGATTCTATGTTTTCCGGAATTGAGTATGATTTTCCAAATAATATACCGTTTATCTGAGAATATAAAAAAAACTGTGTTTCTATACCGAATGTTTTCCTGACGGATAATGTATACTCCAGTAAATCATTACAAAATTCATCACACGAAATGTTTTTTGCCAAAACCGAAAGCCACAGCAAAACATATCGTGGATTTTTTATAGTCATTATATTTTCTAAAGAAGTAATATCCGTTTTATCAAGTTTTATCCCCGAGATATGCTTTATTGCATCAACATATTCATTTGCAAACTTAATGGTATTTGAATTTACACCATTATCTTTATCCTGATCAATAAAATCCAGCAATTGTCTAACCAACACTTCTGTTTCCACCATTCAATTCTCCCAAATGAATAACGATGCCATTAATATACTTTTTGATGTCATGCTCTCAAAAAAACCGTCTCAGGTATTCCGGTTTTCCAATATATGCTTTAATACTTCTTTCTTTGCAACATTACTGAAATGTGTAAGAGCAAGTATCTCCTCAAGTAATTTGGAACTCTCTTCATTCTTAAGAACCATATATGTCTGAAGTGCCTTTTTAAATGCATCCCATATATACATAAGTGTATTCAAATCCGTACGGAATTGTTCCGGAAGATATTCGTGCATAGTAAGAGAAAGTTCTCTTCGTTCAAGTATCCCCGTTACCATCACTTCAGATAACGTAGCTATTCTCGGATCCTTATTACCTCCCCTTCTTACAGATTCTCCGACCACATTACAACACTTTGTGATCTGATGAGCTTTATATAGTCTGTCACATGTTTCGAATACGGCATCAAGATCTCCGTAATCACATTCCTTCTTGCAATCCCATTCTTCAGATCTGAGATCCTTAAGCGGCGCCTCGACTACATTTTTCCCATCGCGTATCATCTTCATAACGAAAAGATGAGATAACCTCTCAGCAATGAAGCCGACATCCCTATGCTGATATACGTCGGTCTTTTCGGGGCTTCTCTTCCAGAACTCATCAAGAATGGGAAATGCCCAATCAGTAAACATCCAGTATAAACCAGCCCGAAATACATTTATGTTGCAGGCGTGGATCAGATTCGAAGAAAGACATTCTCTGTAGAATTCGTATTCGCCGGGATCTTTTTCTTTTAAGATATCCATAAACAGATCCCAATCTGCGGAATACAGAACCTCTCGATAATCATTTTCTATAGAAGTACCGAGATCGATAGGTTCAGTCGTGATAATATCCACTCCTTCATCCATATACCTGTCATATTGCTCATCCGTAAGATCAAGTCTTCTTCTGTAATGTACTATTCCGACATACTCGCTGTCTAAATGTCTGCCGACCCAGTACATGGCAGTTGCTTCGCTATAACGTCTGTTGCGTGTGGAAACACTGTCAGCAAATCCGTCATGATCATTTAATTCGCATATTCTGATATCGGTCAAAGCTGCTCCGGCCTGGATAGGGATATCATATTCGGATTTAGGTGGTTCTTGGGAGAGTGGTTTATCTACATGACAGGATACAATATACAGTTTTAAGCGAGCTGAGGTTTTTTCACACATTTCCATACCCTTTCCGTATTTTTCGGTGATAACCTTAGGAACTATATCTTCAGCAAAAGAACGAAATCTTTCTTTCCACGTATCATATTTAAGTGCAGTATCAAATCCTCTTTTCGCTATCAACTCGGCATTGCCGGGATTTTCAAGCAGCCACTTTACATCGGAAGCCATCTGTCTCGGGTTGCCAAGATCAAAATATATTATGTTTTCTCCTTCTTTATAATGCTCTTCAAGATACTCGCTCTTATCGCTTACACAAAGAGCCCCGTTAAGCATAGAATCGAAATTCTTCTCCGAACAACCTCTTTTATACCATGGGATAAAGCAAAGTGATATTTTGGCGTTACATATGATGCGGTTCAACTCATCACTGCTGATTCTGGGATTGATATGGATATTATCGGAAAAAGGCACATCCCTGTCGATCCATGAATCCCCTCCGTAAATCTCCACATGAACTCCAGCTCTGTCAAGTGCATGCATCCCCTCTAACTTAAAAAACCTTCGGATGTAGTTTTCGATATATGGTGCGGCCTGAAGATTTAAGGTAAGTAATACTTCCTCAGAAACAGGAATGTTCCTCTCACTAAACCAATTTTCAATAGCTGATTAGGTAGTGAGCGAAGGCTCTTCGACCATCATGGATACAACATCCGAATAAAAGGAATTTCCCTCATCGGGCAGTCCGTTAATAGGAGGAAAATAATCAGTAGCCTGCTGGCATCCTCCCATATAAAGAACATCTATTGTACGATCTTTAAACGGAACAAATTCGCAGACCTCAGTCCCACCGTTTGGCATAAAGAAAACGTCCTTTATCCCCGGATAAAATCTGTGTATAAAGTCCATGTTGTTCTTATCAAGCGATAAAATCCTGATATCACAGGGAGGATCCAGCAGGATATCATCATAATTTCGCGGATGATCCTGAACAAAGTCAAATACGGTAATATTGTGTTTCTTCCAATAATTTTCGTTTCCTTCAACCAACCCGATCCCGATCTGATTCATCGTAAACATAAAAACCGGATCATCACCCTACAAAAATGAATTCAATCTTGAAAGGGCGTATGATCCGGGATCATTGTGATCTGCGATAACATACTCTATTCCGCGTTCTTCCGCGCACTCAGTCAATCTATCCATAAAATACCTGAGTGCATCCAAAGGTCCGTAGAAAAAAATAAGTTTAAAATCAACCATAATGTGGCTTTCTCCAAAAGAGGAGACCTTACGGTCTCCTCTTCTTGCGCGTGAACTATTTAACTTAGGTTTTGTTCTGCAGTACCGGTTATTAGCCGAGAAGGCTGAGAACACCCTGGTTGGACTGGTTAGCCTGAGCCAGCATTGCCTGACCTGCCTGCTGAAGAATGTTCTGGTTAGAGAACTTAACCATCTCAGTAGCCATGTCGGTATCACGGATACGGCTCTCTGCTGCGGTGGTATTCTCAACAACGTTGTCAAGGTTTGCGATGGTGTGCTCGAGTCTGTTCTGGATAGCACCGAGATCTGATCTCTGCTTGCTTACGTTCTCAAGAGCTGCCTTGATCTTTGTGATCGAGGTCTGAGCTGCGCCGTGAGAACCGACCTTGATATCAGCCTTCTTAACACCGATGGTAGAAGCGTTCATCTTGCCGATGCTGATCTCAATGACCTGCTTCGAATCGCCTTCTGATCCAACCTGGAGCTTCTTGCCGGTGAATGTTCCGTCGAGAAGGCTCTGCTCGTTGAATGTGGTGGTGTTGGAAACACGGTCGATCTCGTCTACAAGTGCATCAAGCTCGGACTGGATATAAGATCTATCCTTGCTCATGTTGGTGTCGTTTGCAGCCTGAACAGCAAGTTCGTTCATTCTCTGAAGCATATCGTGTACTTCATTGAGAGCGCCTTCTGCAGTCTGTACTGCGGAGATACCGTCCTGTGCGTTGGTAGATGCCTGGGTCAGACCTCTGACCTGACGTCTCATCTTCTCGGAGATTGCAAGTCCTGCTGCATTATCTGCTGCACGGTTGATCTTGTATCCGGAAGAAAGCTTCTCAGTGGACTTAGTAAGAGTGGACTGAGTAAGACCAAGCATTCTGTTAGAGTTCATTGCTGTAAGATTGTGCTGTACTACCATAATATTTCCTCCTTGAAATTGTGTAGTGCCGCTTCCCTGCGGCGGTTAATGGTTTTTAGGCTTATGAAGGTTCGGATCCGCGCTCACCCGAGCTTTCCTGTTGCCTTACATTCATTATATCGGACGAGAAGGGAAAAAGTTAAGTCCAAATTTTAAATAACATGCATTATTTATTAAAACACCTCTACCGGTAATTTCAGCATCTCTCTACAAGCATCTGCAAACAAGCTATATTTAGAATAACTATATATTTTTCCGGGTTTTCTGCGCCCCAATGACTCAATGAACGCTAAATAATAATTCACATCGGGCATCCCTTCAGGAAACTGATAATACGGAATGGAAAGGTTTCCATAAAACACCTTTTCTTTTGTTTCCATTTCTTTATTGTATTGAAGATCAACAACATTATGAATAGGGACTTTTTCCCCACCAATTTTTTCGAAAGTATTGATGATAAGGGTGTTTTTTCTTTTCCCTGTCAGATTCTTAGCTAATTCCAATGCCTTTTTAGTATACGAAGCATTTGTATTGGGAAATTCATCGATTATGATATATTCAGAACTATTGTCAACCTTCCCATCGGCAAATGATAAATCTCCCATTTCCTGCTTAAAAGAATACAATATCAAATTATATACATCCTTAACCGAAGTTTCTTCTTCCGGATTCAGAATAATCTTTTTTGATTCAACCATAGTCATAGTCTGCCGGAATATGTAATATTTTTCTCTCCATCCAAGA
>JAEEGG010003990.1_pt1 | contig 36156 bp, 31 predicted proteins | sample 9134161 | NCBI WGS metagenome assembly JAEEGG01 (sample SAMN16246543, study PRJNA631951) | gut metagenome | biome: gut microbiome; feature: rumen; material: CR-attached | host: Bos | place: Iran: Karaj | collected 2018-10
CTCGTAACCTGTAATCTGCTGGGGTACGTGTATGTCTTCTACAAACTCATGATCGTGGGTGTTGACAGTTATCTTCTGTGGATTATTGATATTGTCGATGATGAGATTGCCATCAGTACCTGCAATAACACCGATATTATCGCCTACGCAGGCAGCACTCGACTGGAGGTTGCAGAGCATGCCGTCGCTCAGTGTCAGGGTCATGGCATTGGTGAGGTCCATGCCTGTCTTGCTCTTCACACAGGTACTCTCTATATTCACGATATCGGCAGGGAAGAACATTCGCACAAAGTTGAGGGCATAGACGCCGAGGTCGAGTAGGGCTCCACCACAGAGGTCAGCACGCATGATACGAGGCTTGTCGCCCATCGAGTAGCCCAGGGTGGCAGTGAGCAGGCGGGGTGTGCCGATGCGTCCGCTGCTTATCAGGTCGCGCACGATGGTGACTGCTGGCTGGTAGCGTGTCCAGATGGCTTCAGCAATAAACACCTTTCGCTCACGGGCAAGGTCAACCACTGCTTTTGCCTGTTTCCAGTTGGCCATGAAAGCTTTCTCCACCAGACAGGGCTTGCCAGCCTTGATGGCATCAAGTGTCACGTCGTAATGATGTGAGTGGGGGGTAGCCACATAGACGAGATCCACATCTGGATCAGCGATGAGCTGGGCGTAAGAGCCGTAGGCTTTCTTCACATGCCATTGGGCTGCAAAGGCGTCGGCCTTCTCCTGAGTACGTGAAGCGATGGCATAGCACTCACAGTCTGTGAGGCCGTTGAGGGTGATGGCTGCCTTTTCGGCAATCCATCCGGCACCGATGATACCGATGCGCAGTTTCAAGTCGTTAGTCATATCAAGTTGGTTTTTGATTTATTTGTAAAGGGTGACAGACCCTCCGTCACTCTGACAATATCTGCGTAGCAGTTCCTGAATGAAGTGGGCATTCTCGAGCACTCGCTCTTCCTGTCCGTCGTAGCCGTTGATGAGTACCACCAGATGGGTGGTCTGCAGCGTCATCTTCGTGCGCTCATTGTCGCTGGTGGGTGTACCCACACCGCCTTGGGCATCACGATATACTGGCAGTCCTGCAATGTTGAGCATACCTCGTCCAATACCTTCGTAGGGCTCTCCTTCACGTCCTACGCCAAGGGTGAGTGTGTTGCCCACAAACTTATCGGCATCGAAGCCACCGATGCTGTAACCGTAGGCGATGCTGGCGAGGTTGACCAGATCCACTAGTGTGTCTATCTGATAAAGCTCCTTGCCCTGCAACATACGACGGATGAGTTGTTCGCTGGCGGGACGGTAGCGTGATGGATCCTTTCCACAGGCCTTATAAACCCGGCGTGTGGCAGCTATTCCTGATAGTTCTTTGAGACTCTCCGTGGTGAGCTCCTGACGGAAACGCTCTTCGAGGGCGTGTATCTCATCCCACAGTGCAGCGTTATACATCGAGTTCACAACCTGTGCCTCGACAGCTGCTCCTACGAAGTTAGGGCATACGTTTTCTATCTCTTGCGAAACGATGATGTTCATGCAGTTATCGGTCAGGATCACCTCCATAGTGATACTCGCGAACGTTAGGATTACTGCCTAAGTCGGTCTCCTCAATATTCACAGGGTCGAGCAACTTCTGCTCATAGCCCTTATGTACAGGTTCTACATCGAGTATCAGGTCAGAGTACTGCAGTGTAGAGAATACAAAGCCGAGGAAACCTACGCCAATGCGTAAACCTTCCGGGTGCATGTTGTTATGGATATAGGCTGTGGAGTAGAAGAGGTGGCGATGGGGTTCCAGTCTGTTGTACTTGTGATAGGCCTCCAGTACCTCTGGTGCAATGTTGGTGGTATCGGCTTCTGTAAACGAGTAGGTGAGGTTGTGAACGAAGTTGTCGATAGCATCACCTTTATGTCTGTTGTTGTCTTCGAGGCACTGCATCACGTTGTCTGTCATCACCTTGGCCATCTCCTTTTTGGAAGGTGCTGAGATAAGAACGAAACCCAAGACGGCGAGGATGATGCCACCTATGAATACGATGCGTCCGCCCCTGCTGCTGAGCAGCTTCTGAACGAAAGTCTTCTCAGAGTCTGAGTAGTTGATTCTTTGTCTGCGCATAGCTGATCACATTTGATTGTTATGAATAAGGTTCATGAATTCCTGTCGCGTCTTGGCCTGATTAAAGGCACCGCTGAAATCGCTGGTGGTGGTAATGGCGTTCTGCTTCTCGATGCCTCGCATCTGCATGCACATATGCTTAGCCTCTATTACGACCATCACGCCAAGTGGCTTCAGGGTATCCTGGATACAGTCCTTGATCTGTTGTGTCATGCGCTCCTGCACCTGCAGGCGATGTGCATAGATATCCACCACGCGGGCTATCTTCGAAAGACCAGTGATGTAGCCGTTAGGGATATATGCCACATGCGCTTTGCCATAGAATGGCAGCATGTGGTGCTCGCAGAGTGAGAAAAAGTCGATGTCCTTTACAATGACCATCTGCGAGTAGTCTTCCTTGAAGAGGGCATCAGTGAGCACCTTATGGGCATCCATCTGATAACCACGTGTGAGCACCTGCATCGCCTTTGCCACGCGCATGGGGGTCTTCATCAGTCCTTCGCGCTCAGTGTCCTCTCCCAACAGGGTGAGAATCTCTTTGTAATGGTCGGCCAGCTCTTCCAGTCCTTCGCGATACTGGGGCTCATAGCCTGAGTGATACTCTGTTTCGTAACTCATTGATACTGTACGGTGATTTTTCCTTTCACAATAATAGCCGAATTGTAGCCAAACTGTTTTACCCTCTTCAACACCTCGTGGGCCTCCTCATAGGTGCGGTAGTTGCCCATGCGGCAGATCCACCTGGGGGAATAGAAGTGCACGTAGATTGGTTCGCCAGGGAAGAGGCTTTTCATATTCTCTCCTGTGCGCTCGGCCTTTAGTCTGTCGTTGCGTGAGTTGCCTCCTGCAAACACCTGAACACGATAGCCGTTGATCTTCATGCCCTTCATCACTTTCTTTTGTACATCGATGGTGTCAGGGGTGATAGCAGCCTGTGCTTCATTACCCTTAGGAGCTGCTTTTGGCTCTGTTTTTTCCTTCATCTCAGCTTTGTCTTTCGCTGCAGGTGTAAGAGTTGATTTCTGTTCAGGCTTGATTTTTTCTGGTTGTTTTGTTGCAGTAGTCCCATTCACGAGCATGTCGATGCTCTTGTCCTGAGTCACACTGACTGTGCCTTCACCTGCCTTGCTATTCTGCAGACGCTCAGTGAAAGTAGATTGTGCATCGGCTGCTGTGATGCAACCGATACACAATGTGATGGTAATGATTAATTGTCTCACTGCTCTTACTTCTTCCAAGCGTCGATAATACCCTTGAAGTCAGCGCACTTCAGTGAAGCACCACCAATCAGACCGCCGTCGATGTCAGGTTTAGCAAACAGCTCAGGAGCGTTGCTGGCCTTGCATGAACCACCATAGAGGATAGTGGTGTCGTCGGCAACAGCCTGACCATACTTCTCAGCGATGATTGAACGGATGTAAGCGTGGATCTCCTCAGCCTGCTCTGCGGTAGCGGTCTTACCAGTACCGATAGCCCAGATTGGCTCATAGGCGATAACGATCTTACGGAAGTCCTCCTCAGAGAGGTTGAATACTGAACCCTCGAGCTCGGCCTTTACCACCTCGTTCTGCTTGCCAGCCTCACGCTCTGCCAGGCTCTCACCGATGCAGAAGATCACCTTCAGATCGTTCTTCTGAGCCAGCAGCACCTTCTCCTTCAGGATCTCAGGAGTCTCCTTGTAGTACTCGCGACGCTCTGAGTGACCCAGAATCACGTACTGAGCACCAGTGCTCTTTACCATCTCGGCAGAAACCTCACCAGTAAAAGCACCCTTCTCCTTGTCAGCGCAGTTCTCAGCACCCAGACCAATGATGTCCTGATCGAGGAACTGTGCGATGCTTGCAAGGTGGATAAACGGTGTGCAGATCACTACACCACAGTTGGGCTTGTCAGCCTTCAATGTCTCATTCAGCTCCTTTGCCAGAGCGATACCATCCTGGAGATTCATGTTCATCTTCCAGTTACCTGCTACAATTTTCTTTCTCATAATCTTTTGTTCGTAATTAAAAGGGTTTTGATATTTTGCTATTTTACTATTTGACAGTTTGATATTTTTCCATTTTTGCCAGAGTCTGTCGCCGATGGCCAGCAGCACTAAAGGTAGCACAAACCATGTGAGAATCCAGAGTATCTTACTCGCCACATTGTCGGATGGCAGATCCCCAATCCCTGATTCCTCCAGGTTCTGACCCATCTCCTCTTCAGAGGGCAGCGTGTTGTGGCTCCACTTCCGGATAATCATGCCGTCTTTCAGCAACAGCATACCGGGGTTCGATCGTATCATCGTCTTCAATGTTGTTTCATCAGTCTGGCAGAAAGGGTATTCCGCCCCGGTGATGTCTTGCCAGCGTGTGATGCCGTTCTTGTTGCTGGCTGTAAGACAGTAGAACGAATAGCCGTTGTCTTGACAATACTCGTAGATACGATTCATATCGTCGAGCTCTGAGTCGTCGGCCTGTTCCAGATGCGGTGATACCAAGAGAAAGGTGTAACCCTCATTCTGCAGCACCTTTTCTGTGATGTCTTCGCCTTCGTCGATATCCTCGATGAAGAACTCCGCATAGGGCGAATCCGCACCATCCATCATCTGCTGCCATCCCTCACGCAGGTTTGTACCTATATGATAAGGGCGGAAGTCAAACTGGGGTAGGGTGTAGAGACTACGACCAGCGATGATCACCAGTATGAAGAACGCAGAGTAGTTCATTACGATCCACTGGTTGCTTCTGCTGATAAAACGCGCCATGTCGAGCGGATAGCGCCACAGGAGCAAGGAGACTGCTAGCAGCACCACATTTTTCCAGAACGTCTGCCAGTTGGTCAGTACCAGTGCATCGCCAAAACAGCCACAGTCGCTGATAGGGTCTGCCAGAGCCAACCACAGCGTGAGCAGCGTCATCACCACCAGGAATATCATGGTGATAAGCGACACTAGTCGTCGGCGGATGGCGAAGAGTAGACAGATGCCAAGGAAGAACTCTGTTGCCGAGAGTACCACAGAAGCCGAGAGCGTCATGAAGTCGGGCACATAGACTGCCAGTCCCATAGCTCCCAGATAGTCGTGTATCTTGTACTGCGTACCTAATGGGTCAACGGCTTTGACGAATCCTGAAAGGATAAATGCCACAGCCAGTAGCAGACGACAGACGTTTACGGCAGTTTTTCTCACTCAGACAGTTTTATAACTCCAAAGACCGCATAGTTGATAATGTCCATATAGTTGGCATCGATGCCTTCACTCACGAGTGTCTCGCCGCACAGATTCTCGATCTCCTTGATACGCTCAATCTTCGTCAGGATGAGGTCGGTGTAGCTGCTTACGCGCATGCCTCGCCACGCCTCATCGTAGTCGTGGTTCTTGCGCTTCATCAGTTCCAGTGCCTCGTTGGCAAACTGGTCGTAGAGGCGCATGGCCTCCGTGTTGTCGATGTCCACTGTATCGGCGAAACCCTTGTTAAGCTGTATGAGACCCACGATACCGTAGTTGATCAGCGCAATGAACTCAGGTCTAATACCTTCGCCCACCAGCGATTCCTTTTTGATTTCAAGCGAACGGATGCGCTTCGCCTTGATAAACAACTGATCGGTAAGAGCCGTAGGGCGCAGAATGCGCCATGAAGCTTTGTAGTCATGAAGCTTCTTCTCAAACAGTGCACGGCATTCAGCCAAAGCCTGTTCAAACTGAGCGTTTGTTTTTTCCATATTGGCCATAATCGGGTGCAAAATTACACATTTATAATGAAACGACCAAAACCTTTTTACGAAAAAATGTTGATGTCACTAAACATTTTTGCTTATTATTTTGTCAGTTTGAAAGAAATGTTGTACTTTTGCCGACGCAAGAACAACTAAATTCTTAATTTTATGACAAAATGAAACGTATTACTTGCAAACTTCGGACACTGGCTGTTATGCTAGCGGTGTTCAGCAGCGTTGCTGCCATGGGGCAACAAAACCAAAACCAAGAAAAGAAAAATCAACCAGATTGGATGAAAGAGCTTACTAGCCGCATTACGCTCAACGGTTATGCGCAAGCTGGATGGTCGTACCAGAACTCTAACAACAAGGCTACCAATGCCTTCAACCTTAAACGAACCCTTCTATGGGCAAAGGCACGCATTACTGACAGATGGTCGTTCTTGTTTATGCACGATTTCTCGAGTGTCGTACAGGAGTTCTACACCGATTATCGCTTTTCCAAGGGCAATGAGCTGACTGTTCGTTTGGGGCAATTCAAACACTCTTATTCAATGGAGAATCCGCTCTCACCCACTCAGTTAGAGCTTATTGATGTCTATTCTCAGGCTGTGCTCTATCTGGCTGGTGAAGGTCCTGACCCCCTCAACGGCGTGAATTATGGTCGTGACATGGGACTGGAGGTGTATGGTGATCTGGCGAAAGGCATGATCCATTATGAGCTGGCACTGATGAGCGGTCAGGGAATTAACCGTAGAGATCTTAATAATCAGAAAGACTTCATCGCCAAACTAGAAGTGCGACCAGTGGATGGTTTGCGCATTGTGGCATCCGGCTATCTGGGCACGGGCTGTGCTGTGAATACAGCCGCCTGGAACCCCGATATCAAGGTAGGTGACAACTATAAGCGCAATCGTTACAGTGTAGGTGGTGAATATAAGACTGCCCCCTATACGGGTAGTAAATATAAGGAGGCTCGTCCTGCCAGCATCCGTGCAGAGTGGCTTGGCGGTAAGGACGGCGATGTGTGTAGCCGAGGTGGCTACGTTACAGCTGCTATTCCTCTGATTGATGCCCTTGATCTTGTGGCGAGTGGTGAGACTTTTGATCGCAATACCAAGGTGGATGGATGGGATCAGACCAACCTCACCATCGGCATGCAGTACTGGTTCTATAAGAAGTGCCGTGTGCAACTGCAATATACGCGCTGCCTCTGTGGTGAAAAAATCAGTACTAACGATTATAACTGGCTTCAAGCACAAGTACAGGTGGCGTTTTGAACAATAACCATTAAACATTAAACAATAACCGTTGAACAATAAGAATTGAAGTTATGATTATCAAGATTACATTAACCATTATATTCCTGGTTGTGATGATTGGTGTAGGCCTTTATACCCGTAAGCAGGCCAGTAGTGTCGATGGATTCGTATTGGGCGGACGTGCAGTAGGTCCTTGGCTTACTGCCTTTGCCTTTGGTACCTCTTACTTCTCTGCCGTTGTGTTTGTGGGCTATGCAGGTCAGTTTGGCTGGAAGTATGGACTCTCCTCCGCATGGATTGGTGTAGGCAATGCCGTCATCGGCTCTCTCTTGGCATGGATTCTATTAGGTCGTCGCACCAAGTTGATGACCCAGCATATCGAGTCACGGACCATGCCCGACTTCTTTGGTACCCGTTTTGCCGATCAAGGGCTGCGTGTGGTGGCATCTGTCATTGCCTTTGTATTCCTTATCCCTTATACCGCAGGTGTCTATAAAGGTATCTCCACACTCTTTGAAATGGGCTTTGGTATCCCTTATGAAATATGTGTGGTGATTATGGCCATCCTTACTGCCGTCTATGTCATCCTTGGTGGTTATAAGGCCACTGCCATGAATGACTTCATTCAGGGCATCATTATGCTCTTCGGCATCGTGGCTGTCATCGTGGCGGTACTCAATGTACAGGGTGGTCTTGTCGCAGCTGTCGATAAGCTCGCAGCTCTGCCTTCTGATACCGACCCAACGGTAAATGGCGGCTTTGCCACCTGGTTTGGCCCTGATCCCTGGGGATTGTTAGGTGTAGTGGTGCTTACCTCCCTTGGTACGATGGGACTGCCACAGATGGTGGGTAAGTTCTATTCTATTACAGACGAGAGTGCCATTAAGCGTGGTACGGTTATCTCTACTGTCTTCGCTTTCATCGTGGCAGGTGGCTGCTACTTCCTTGGTGGGTTTGGTCGTTTGTTTGGCATGCCTCCCGTATTGCCTAATGGTAAGCTAGCCTTCGACTCCATCGTACCTTCCATGCTGGTCACACTGCCAGACGTGCTCATCGCTCTCGTGGTACTGCTGGTGCTCTCTGCCTCCATGTCAACCTTGGCATCGCTGGTACTAACATCCAGTTCTACGATGACCCTCGACCTCATCTATCGCGACAAGAAGTCGCTGCCAGGTGAGGTGGAAGAAGGTTCCATTGACGATATCGTTTCAGAGAAAATCGAGCGTCGCAAAGTGGTGGTGATGCGTGTACTCATCATGTTCTTCATTGCCATCTCCTTGTTGATAGCTCTTAATCCGCCTACGTTCATCGCTCAGCTCATGGGTATCTCATGGGGCGCGTTGGCAGGTGCTTTCCTGGCGCCTTTCATGCTGGGACTCTACTGGCGTGGTGTCACCAAGGCAGCCGTCTGGGGTTGTTTTATCTGGGGTGTAGGTCTTACAGTGGTAAATATGCTCATTGGTAATCCCATCAACCCTATCAACTGTGGAGCTATTGCCATGGTGGGTGGTTTCCCTGTAGTGTGGATTGTCAGCCTAGTTACCAAGAAGCTTCCCAAGCAGATGGTTGATACTATTTTCGAGTGCTACAAATAAGACTTTATACCTATTAAACAATAAGCGGCGGGTCTCCTTATCGAGACCTGCCGCTTATCATAGCTCGCAATAACTTACTTCTTGTCGTAGGCATGGACAGGGTAGTCGGTAGTAAAGTGAAGACCACGACACTCCTTGCGCTCTAAGGCCCAACGGGTGATGAGATAGCCCACATTGATCATGTTACGTAGTTCGCATATGTCTTTCGATGCCTTGACACGTTTGAAGAGACGCTCTGTCTCTTCATAGAGCATGTCGAGACGATCCCAGGCGCGATGCAGGCGTAAGTCGGAACGCACAATGCCCACATAGTTTGACATGATTTGATTTACCTCCTTCACACTCTGCGTGATGAGCACCTTCTCCTCGTTGGTCATGGTGCCCTCATCATTCCAAGCAGGTACTTCATTGTTGAAGTCATAGAGGTCGACATGTGCCACAGAGTCCTTGGCAGCTGCATCGGCATAGACCACTGCTTCGATGAGTGAGTTAGAAGCCAGACGGTTGCCGCCGTGCAGACCAGTGCAGGAACACTCGCCGAGAGCATAAAGACGCTCGATGCTGGACTGCCCGTTGAGATCGACCTTGATACCACCACACATATAGTGGGCGGCAGGGCGCACAGGGATATAGTCGGTGGTGATGTCGATACCGATGCTGAGGCACTTCTGGTAGATGTTGGGGAAGTGATGACGTGTCTCCTCGGGATCCTTATGGGTAACGTCGAGGCATACATGATCCAGACCGTGGATCTTCATCTCCTTATCGATGGCACGGGCCACGATATCGCGTGGTGCCAAGGAAAGACGTTCATCATATTTCTCCATAAAGGTCTCGCCATTGGGCAGTTTCAGAATTCCACCGTAGCCGCGCATGGCCTCCGTGATGAGGTAGGCAGGGTGGGTCTCCTTCGGATTGTGGAGCACAGTGGGGTGGAACTGTACGAACTCCATATCGGCGACGGTTCCCTTGGCACGATATACCATAGCGATGCCGTCGCCAGTGGCAATCACGGGATTCGAGGTGGTGAGATACACGGCTCCACAGCCGCCTGTACACATCACCGTTACCTTTGAGAGATAGGTATCAACCTTCTTGCTTTTGGGATTGAGCACGTAGGCACCATAGCATTGGATATTGGGTGATCGGCGGGTAACGCGTACGCCCAGATGGTGCTGGGTGATGATTTCTACAGCAAAATGGTTCTCCTTGATGTCGATGTTGGGATTGTTTCTCACGGCTTCCATCAGTCCGCGCTGGATCTCTGCACCTGTATCGTCGGCATGATGGAGAATACGGAACTCAGAATGACCACCTTCACGGTGAAGATCGAAGGAACCATCTTCCTTCTTGTCGAAGTTGACACCCCATTTCACCAGTTCGCTGATCTGTTCAGGGGCATTGCGAACAACCTGCTCCACAGCTTTGCGGTCGGAGATGTAATCGCCTGCAATGATGGTATCGGCAATATGTTTATCAAAGGTATCAACCTTCATATTGGTGACAGAAGCCACACCACCTTGTGCAAACGAGGTGTTTGCCTCGTCGAGAGAGGTCTTGCAAATCATACAAACGCGGCCTTTACCAGAGTTGGCCACTTTTAAGGCATAGCTCATTCCAGCCACACCGGCACCGATTACAAGGAAATCATACTTATAGACCATAGTTGACATATTTTGATTATTTGGTGCAAAGGTAGTTATTTTTTGGAAAATACTTGCATTCTGTAGAAAAAAGTTGTATCTTTGCACCAAAACCAACGGCGAAGATGAAGAGACTGTGGACGATAATCCTCTTGCTTGCCCCACTGGCTGTATTTGCTCAGCAGGTGGTGGTCAGTGGCAACGTGGTAGATGACAAAACAGGGCAGTCACTTGGACAGGTGAGCGTCTCTGCAGGTAGGGTATCTGTTGTGACAAATGATGATGGTGACTTCAGCCTCAAGTTATCAGAGGTCCCGGAGAAAGTGAGTGTCTCGCATGTCGGTTATAAGACCCGTTATCTGAATGTGAAGGCAGGGCAGACAGAGAATCTTAAGGTAAGACTCCGTCCGGCAACAATACAGCTGCGTGAGATTGTGGTGGTCAATGAGGATCCACGAGAATTGGTAGAGATGGCCATCCGTAAGATTCCCGATAACTACAGCATGGTACCAGAGATGCTGAAGGGCTTTTATCGTGAGACAGCCATGAAACGTAAACATTATATTTATGTGGCAGAGGGTGTGGAAGATATGTATAAGACGGGCTACAACCGGAGTGTAAGTCGCGACAGGGTGGCTATCATCAAGGGGCGCAGACTGTTGAGTCAGAAATCGAGCGACACTTTAGGCATCAAGGTGATGGGTGGTCCTGTGCAGGCTGTGGTGATGGACTTGGTGAAGAACCGTGATTTCTTGTTAAACAAGGAGGAGATGGATGCCTATAGTTTTAAGATGGGAGTACCGGAATTTATCAACGACCGTCAACAATACGTGATACACATGGAGCCTGAATCGGATATGCCTTATGCGCTCTATCATGGTAAGATATACATTGATTGTGAGCGACATGCCTTTACACGTATTGAGCTTAACCTGGATATGAGAGATAAGGAAAAGGCGACAAGGACGATGCTGGTGAAGAAACCGCTCGGTGTAAAATTCAGACCACGTGAGTTGTCGAGTGTGGTAGATTACCGTTACGACGATGGTGTGACTCGGATCAGTTACCTGAAAAATACCTTCCGCTTCAACTGTGACTGGAAGAAACGTCTGTTTGCTACCTCATTTACAGCTACCTGTGAGATGGTGGTGACTGACAGCAGTTCATCAGATATCCATCCTATCGGTTCTAACAACTCTTTTGATTCGCGTGACTCGTATTACGACAAGGTGGAATATTTTCTTGACCCTGACTACTGGAGTACTTATAATATAATAGAACCTTCTGAATCGCTGGACAAGGCTATACAAAAGCTAGTGTCGAAGTATAGGAGGAATTGATAAATGATAATTAAATTAAGGTGAAAAGTATTAGGAATATTACAACTCTTTTTGTGGCAACCTTCTTCGTTGGTTTGCAAGCGCAGACCGACAGAGTAGTTGCGGATACGTTGATAACGGATACAGCGGCTGTGGTGCTCCCATGGCCGCAGAACGTACAGGCCCGTCTGGACTCACTTGTGAAGACCCCTCTGTTGGAAACAACCCAATTAGGTTTGATGGTTTATGACCTCACTGCCGATTCCATATTGTATAGCTATGGTGCAAAGCAGACGCTGCGCCCTGCCTCGACGATGAAGCTACTTACCGCTGTGACAGCTATTGATCTTTTAGGTGGCGAGTATAGACTGAATACCTCTCTTCGCTATCAGGGCATAGTAAAGGACAGTGTGTTGACAGGTGATCTAATTTGCGTAGGCAGTATGGATCCGATGTTCGATACCAACGACATGCGTGCTTTTGTTGAGAGTGTACGGGCTTTAGGTGTAGATACCATCCGTGGACGACTGGTGGCAGCCCCTTCGTTTAAAGAGGAGGAACTGTTGGGAGAAGGCTGGTGTTGGGATGATGACAACCCTCACCTCTCGTCGTTGCTGGTAGAACGGAAGGATGATTTTATGTCAGTCTTTGCCAATATGCTGCGTGAGGCAGGTATTGTAGTTGAGGCTCCTATCACCACAGCCCCTTATTCAAAAGATGCGCTGATGCTCTGTTTGCGCAGCCACAAGCTGAATGAGATACTGGTGCCAATGCTGAAGGATAGTGATAACCTCTACGCCGAGTCAGTGTTCTATCAGATAGCTGCCTCACAAGGAGCACATACAGCAAAAGCTGCTCATGCCCGTCAGATTGTCAAGAAGGAACTCTCAAAGGCTGGTGTCACAGGCGTACTCTATAGGATTGCAGATGGCAGTGGCCTGTCGCTATATAATTATGTGACACCGGAGCTGATGGTGAAGCTGTTGTGCTACGCTTATCGGCATACGAATATCTTCATGCAGCTTTATCCTGCCTTGCCTATAGCAGGTCAGGATGGAACACTTAAGAAACGTATGACGAATTCATCTGCCAATGGTAAGGTAAAGGCAAAGACGGGTACAGTGACAGGCATATCTTCTTTAGCAGGTTATCTCACCTCTGCCAATGGTCATGTACTGGCTTTCGGTATTTTTAATCAAGGTGTGCTCCGTAATGCCGACGGTAGGGATTTCCAGGATAAGGTATGTACGGCGCTGTGTGATGAGTAAGAGTTATGGAAGCGATTAAGATTTATATGGAAAAGATGATCAGTCTGACAGGACTGACGGGGGAGTACGTCTCTCTGGTGCGTTATGTTATCCTTGTGGTGTTGGCTTTCCTGTTGGCATGGTTGGCAGGATGGCTCTGCAGGAAACTGCTGGTGCCCCTGTTGTTGAAGGTGACACACAAGACTGAAGCGAAGTGGGATGATATCATTTTCAACGAAAAGGTGCTGACATCTGCCAGTCGTATCATTCCTGCTATCATAGTGTGGGTCCTATTGCCCCATGTGTTCTATGAGTATCCGCAGGTGGAGGAAATTGTGGGTCGTTTTACGGCTATCTACTTCACCTTTATGACAGTGCGTACCATTATTGAGTTTATCAACTCCTTCCAGCGTTTGTCAAATGGTCCCCGCTCTTCACGATTACAGTATCTATACACCCTTTGCAGTGTTCTGAAGATTCTTATGATCTTTATCTGTGTAATTGTTGTGGTGGCAATCATCATCGATAAGAGTCCTGCTACGCTTTTTGCTGGTCTGGGTGCAGCATCTGCCATCCTGATGCTGGCATTTCAGGATACCATCAAAGGACTGGTGGCAGGTATCCGCCTGACATCAAATGATATGCTACACATCGGTGACTGGATCACGGTGCCTTCAGCGGGAGCCAATGGTAAGGTGGAGGAGATTTCGCTCACGATGGTGAAGATTCGCAACTTCGATAACACCATAGTCACAGTTACACCACAGATGTTGGTGGATGGAGCGTTCCAGAACTGGCAAGGTATGATTGAGAATGAAGGGCGCAAGCAGGTAAAGAAGGTGTATTATGATTTTCGCTCTTTGAAAGTTGACGAGGATGGGGTGGCAAACATCACAAAGTTCCGTCAGCACATAGAACAGTGGTTGAAGGAGCATCCAAAGGTGATAGGTGAGAAAAATCCCCTCGTAAAGTTGTCAGAGGCACCCCAGCCATCGGGTTGTTGTGTGGAGTTCGTGTTCTGGCTCTATGCACAGGATTTAGTTACTTTTGAACACGACACCAGCGACATTATGGAGTATATTTATGCCAAGGGTGCTGACTATGGGTTGCAAATCTATCAGCAGGTGATAAATAATAATCAATAACCGGTAACCAATAATTGTTAGTGATTAAACTAAAAAATAGAAATATCATGGAGAAGGAGATCAGACAGGAGCAGATTTTAGTACGAATTACGGGGCAGGACCGACCTGGACTCACGGCATCAATTATGGGCATCTTGGCAAAGTATGATGCACAGATACTCGACATCGGTCAGGCCGATATCCATTCCACATTATCATTAGGTATTCTCATACGTATGGATGAAAACCATTCGGGTCAGGTGATGAAGGAACTGCTTTTCAAGGCTACCGAACTGAATGTGAACATCGGTTTCTCACCCATTACTGACGATGAGTACGAAGACTGGGTGGGGCATCAAGGTAAGAACCGATATATCCTCATGGTGCTGGGACGTCAATTGGAGGCGCGGCAGATAGAAGGGGCTACACGTATCCTTGCTGATCAGGGACTCAACATAGACTCCATCCTTCGACTGACAGGACGTAAGAGTATCCGTAATACCACCAAGCATACACGTGCCTGTATTCAGTTCTCGTTGCGTGGTGAACCCATCAACCGTCAGGAGATGCAGTCGAAGCTGATGAAACTGTCGCAGGAGATGGAAATCGACTTCTCTTTTCAGCGTGATGATATGTTCCGTCGTATGCGTCGCTTGATATGTTTTGATATGGACTCCACACTCATCCAGACAGAGTGCATCGATGAATTAGCGGAGCGTAATGGCGTGGGAGCAGAGGTACGTGCCATCACAGAGAGTGCCATGCGTGGTGAGATCGACTTCAAGGAGAGCTTTACCCGCAGAGTAGCGCTGTTGAAGGGGCTTGACGTGAGTGTAATGAAAGATATTGCAGAAAACCTGCCCATTACCGAGGGTGCCGATCGATTGATGTCTATCCTGAAGACCTGTGGTTATAAGATAGCTATTCTCTCTGGCGGATTCACCTATTTTGGCGAATATCTGCAGCGTCGCTATGGCATCGATTATGTATATGCCAACGAACTGGAGATTGGTGAGGATGGTAAACTCACAGGACGCTATGTGGGTGAGATTGTGGATGGTCATCGTAAGGCAGAGTTGCTAAAACTTATTGCTCAGGTAGAGAAGGTGAATCTTGCTCAGACCATTGCTGTGGGTGATGGCGCCAACGATCTGCCGATGATCTCTGAAGCAGGTCTCGGTATTGCCTTCCATGCAAAACCCCGTGTGGTGGCTAATGCCAAACAGAGTATCAACACTATCGGTCTTGATGGTGTGCTCTATTTCTTAGGTTTCAAAGACAGTTATTTAGGCGATCAGGGCAAACTATGATGTCTTTGGCCTTGTTGGAATGGTTTCGTGATAACGGACGTGATCTGCCTTGGCGACAGACACACGATCCGTATGCGATATGGTTATCGGAGATAATCCTTCAACAGACTCAGGTAAAACAAGGATGGGATTACTGGGAACGATTCATGCGTCGTTGGCCCACAGTGCAGGATCTGGCTGCAGCTACTGAAGACGAAGTGTTGCGTGAGTGGCAGGGACTGGGCTATTACAGTAGAGCCCGTAACCTGCATTATGCCGCCAAACAGATTGTGGAATTGGGGCATTTCCCTGATACACTTGAAGAGATAAAGAAACTCAAAGGTGTGGGCGACTATACAGCTGCGGCTATTGCTTCGATAGCTTTCAATCTGCCTGTTGCTGTGGTTGACGGAAATGTGTATCGCGTACTGGCTCGTCATTTCGGTATCAATACACCTATTAACACGACGGAGGGTAAAAAGACATTCGCTGCTCTTGCCCAGGATCAGCTTTCCTCACTTACCACTGATCGTTCTCCACTTGCTTCTCAATACAATCAGGCTATCATGGATTTCGGTGCCATCCAATGCACCCCTCAGTCGCCTCACTGTGAAAGCTGTCCTTTGATGGACTCCTGTCTTTCTTTACGAGAGGGCAGAGTGGAAGAACTACCGGTGAAACTGAAAACCTTGAAGATTCGTGAACGACACCTTATTTATATTTATATACGTTGTCAGGGTCAGACTGCCATCCATCGCCGAGGGGCTGGCGATATTTGGCAAGGTCTTTGGGAACCAGTGCTGGTGGATGTGGAATCGGTATTGCCACCGACAGCCAAACTACTGCGTAAGAATGTGAAACATGTCTTGACCCATCGGGTTCTATACGCAGATTTCTATCTGCTTGAAACTGATAAGCAGCCTGAGCTCCCTTCTGACTATATCTGGATTGCCGAGGCTGATCTTGACAACTATGCCTTACCCCGTTTGATAGAAATCTTGATTGATAGTATTTAAAAATTTGCTTCTGGGAGCAAGTTTTTTGCGTGAAATTTGTGAGAATGGAAAAAATACATTACTTTTGCAGGGCAAAACGAGTAATTTAGAGCTAAAAACTAAGTAGATTTTATGATTTGGAATGAAAGCGTTGAGTGCATGGATCGCGAACAGCTTCGCGAAATCCAGAGCCGCCGCCTCGTGAAAATGGCGGAGTATGTTTATCACAACACCCCCTTCTATCGGAAGAAGTTCCAGGAGATGGGTCTTGAGCCTGGCGATATCAAGAGTATTGATGATATCGTGAAGCTCCCGTTTACTAATAAACTCGATTTGCGTGACAATTATCCGTTTGGACTGGCTGCCGTGCCGATGAGTCAGATTGTACGTATCCACGCCTCGTCAGGAACGACGGGAAAACCTGTGGTGGTACTCTATACCCGTAAGGATCTGGCGATGTGGGCTGAGGCTATCTCCCGTGCCTTTACTGCTTATGGCGCAGGCAAGGATGATATCTTCCAGGTGGCTTATGGATACGGCCTGTTTACTGGTGGCTTGGGTGCGCATGATGGTGCTACAAATATCGGCGCCTCTGTGATTCCTATCTCTTCAGGTAACACTCAGAAGCAGATGACACTGATGCATGACTTCGGAACAACTGTACTCTGTTGTACGCCCTCTTATGCTATGTTCCTTGGTGAGGCGATGCAGGAGTGCGAGTGGCCCCGCGACGAGTTCAAGCTAAAGGTAGGTGTCTTTGGTGCTGAGCCCTGGACTGAGAAAATGCGTGTGAAGCTGGAGGAGAGCCTCGGTATCAAGGCTTACGATATTTACGGACTGAGTGAAATCGCAGGTCCTGGTGTGGGTTATGAGTGTGAGCACCAGTGCGGAACCCACCTGAATGAAGACTATTTCTACCCCGAGATTCTGAATCCGGAGACGGGTGAGCCGTTGCCAGAGGGACAGTTTGGTGAGTTGACCTTCACCCATCTGACGAAGGAGGGTATGCCTTTGCTGCGTTATAGAACGCACGACTTGACTGCGTTGCATTATGAGAAGTGTGCCTGTGGACGTACATTAGTTAGGATGGATCGTATCCTGGGCCGTTGCGACGATATGTTGATTATCCGTGGTGTGAACGTGTTCCCGTCGCAGATCGAGGATGTTATCCTGAAGCTGCCTGAGTATGAGCCTCACTTCCTGTTGACAGTAGATCGTGTGAACAATACTGATACCTCTGAGTTGAAGGTAGAAGTGAAGGATGAGTACTTCACCGACGATATGGCTACGATGGTAGGTCTGCAGAAGAAACTCGAGAGTGAACTGCGTAGCGTGATCGGTCTGGGCTTTAAGGTGAAGCTGGTAGAGCCGAAGGGTATTGAGCGCTCTGAGGGTAAGGCCAAGCGTGTGATCGACAAACGTAAGTTTGAGAAGTAAGATATTAAAAACCATAAAACGTTAAGTATATGAAAGCAAAGCAACTGTCTGTATTCCTCGAGAATAAGTCTGGACGACTGACCGAGGTGACTGAGGCCCTGGGGTCTGCTGGTATCAACCTTTCTGCCATGAGTATTGCTGATAACAGCGACTTCGGTATCCTGCGTTGTATCGTTTCGGATCCTGAGAAGGCTTATAAGGTGTTGAAAGAGGCACACTTCGCCGTGAAGATTACTGATGTCATCGGCTTTGTATGTCCGAACACCAGTGGCTCATTAGCGGTAGTATTAAAGCATCTCTCCGACAATGGCGTGTTCATTGAGTATATGTACTCCTTCGCCAACGGAGATGTGGCTTATGTGGTGATCCGGCCTACCGATCTGGATATGTGCGAAAAGATTCTTTCAGAGAAAAAAGTGGAGCTGATGGCTGATAGCGACCTCTATCAGTTATAAAATAAGATAAAACTGCAAAATTTCTTCTTTGAAATTTTGCAGTTTCGTTTTTTTGGTTTACCTTTGCAGCGAAATTTGAGCAGGATATCTATATAAGAAAATGAATATAAGTGAACTGACCGCCATCTCGCCTATTGATGGCCGTTATAGAGGTAAAACCGAACCATTGGCAGAGTATTTCTCAGAGTATGCCCTTATCAGGTATCGCGTACGTGTAGAAATAGAGTATTTTATTACGCTTTGTGAATTGCCTTTGCCGCAATTGCAGACAGTTGATCATGCTTTGTTCGATCAGCTTCGTGACATCTATCGTGAGTTTACGCCTGCTGATGCCCAGCGGGTGAAGGACATCGAGAAGGTGACGAATCACGACGTGAAAGCTGTGGAGTATTTCATCAAGGAGAAACTTGATGTGATGGGTGGCTTCGAACAATACAAGGAGTTTATTCACTTCGGACTCACCTCACAGGACATCAATAACACCAGTGTGCCCCTCTCTATCAAGGAGGCACTTGAAGAGGTATATTATCCGCTTCTGGAAGAGTTGATTGAGCAGCTGAACGACTATGCTGAGCAGTGGAAGAATATTCCGATGCTGGCAAAGACACACGGACAGCCTGCGTCACCAACGCGTTTGGGTAAGGAGGTGATGGTATATGTATATCGTCTGGAAGAGCAGTTGCGTGCGTTGAAAGAGACACCAGTAACCGCTAAGTTTGGTGGCGCTACGGGTAACTTTAATGCTCATCATGTGGCTTATCCCCAGTACGACTGGCGTGAGTTCGGTAACAGCTTCGTGAGTGAGAAACTTGGTCTGGAGCGTGAGCAGTTCACGACACAGATCTCCAATTATGACTGGCTTGGCGCCATCTTTGATGCCATGCGCCGTATAAATACGATTATCATCGACCTGGATCGTGACTTCTGGATGTATATCTCCATGGATTACTTCAAGCAGAAAATCAAGGCTGGTGAGGTGGGCTCCAGTGCGATGCCTCATAAGGTGAACCCCATCGACTATGAGAATTCGGAGGGTAACCTCGGCATTGCCAATGCCATCCTGCAGTTCCTGGCAGCTAAGTTGCCTGTGAGCCGTCTGCAGCGTGACCTGACCGACTCTACGGTGCTCCGTAACGTGGGTGTGCCCATGGGTCATGCACTGATTGCTTTCCAGAGCACCCTGAAGGGACTGCGTAAACTGATACTCAACGAGGAGAAGTTGCAGGAGGATCTTGACAACACCTGGGCCGTGGTGGCTGAGGCCATTCAGACTATCCTGCGCCGTGAGGCTTATCCTAATCCTTATGAGACATTGAAAGCATTGACAAGAACAAATGAAAAATTGACAGGGGAGAAGATTCGCGACTTCATCGAGACGCTCGAGGTGAGTGAGAACGTGAAAGAAGAACTGCGTGCTATAACTCCCTCAACTTATACAGGTATCTAATCAACCAATCAAAATTAAGATTAATAAAAAGAGTAAGAACAATTAAAAAGAAAGACTAACATGGATTTTGAGAACAACGAGAAGAAACACGAAGAACCAACACAGCAAGATGGTTTCCAGAGAGAGGTAAGACAGGGGCGCTCTCCGCGTCCGCGTATCCATACAGCAGCTCCTCGCCCCGGCTTCGAGCGTCCAAACTATCATCAGCACGACGATGAGGGTGGCTTCCGTCCAGAAGGTTTTGGTGCAGGTCTGCAAAGCAATGCTCCACAGCGTGGTGGCTATCGTCCTCGTAATAACTATGAGGGTGGTTACGGTCAGCAGCGTCAGGGTGGCTATGGCCAGCGTCCTCAGGGCGGTTATAATCAGCGTCCTCAGCAGGGTGGTTATGGTCAGCAGCGTCAGGGTGGTTATGGTCAGCGTCCTCAGCAAGGTGGCTATGGCCAGCAGCGTCAGGGCGGTTATGGTCAGCGTCCTCAGCAGGGTGGTTATGGTCAGCGCCCGCAGGGTGGCTATGGCCAGCGTCCTCAGGGCGGTTATGGTCAGCGTTCGCAGGGTGGCTATGGCAAGCCTTATGGGGCAAACCCATATAAGAAGGGTCCTCGTCAGCATACTGCCGACTATGATCCCAATGCAAAGTATAGTATGAAGAAGCGTATCGAGTATAAGGAGATCAACTACGATCCCAATGAGCCGCTTCGTCTGAATAAGTTCCTGGCTAATGCCGGTATCTGCAGCCGTCGTGAGGCTGATGAGTTCATCCAGGCAGGTGTTGTCACCGTTAATGGTGAGGTGGTGACTGAGCTGGGTACCAAGATCTTGCGTACTGACGAAGTGAAGTTCCACGATCAGCCCGTGAAGATTGAGAAGAAGGTATATGTGCTGCTGAATAAGCCGAAGGACTATGTGACCACCAGCGATGATCCCCAGCAGCGTAAGACTGTGATGGATCTGGTGAAGAATGCATGTCCAGAGCGAATCTATCCCGTAGGTCGTCTGGATCGCAACACCACAGGTGTGCTCCTTCTGACGAACGATGGCGACCTGGCTTCTAAGCTGACACATCCTAAGTATTTGAAAAAGAAGATCTACCACGTTTATCTCGATAAGAATGTAACAGCTCACGACCTGCAGCAGATTGCCGAAGGTATCCAGTTGGAGGATGGTGAGATCAAGGCCGACGATGTGCAGTATGCTCATGCTACAGACAAGAAGCAGGTGGGTATCGAGATTCACAGCGGCAAGAACCGCATTGTGCGTCGTATCTTCGAGAGCCTGGGATATCATGTACAGAAGCTCGATCGCGTACAGTTTGCAGGTCTGACTAAGAAGAACCTGAAGCGTGGTGACTGGCGTTACCTCACAGAGGAGGAGGTAGATCGCCTGAGAATGGGTGCTTACGAGTAATAATTAGGAATACTAGTATAACTAGTCAGGCTAGAAAAATCTAGAAATAAAAATGAAAAGAACAAAGATTATTGATGTGCTGAAAAGCACAGAATATGGTAAGGACATCTGCGTGAAGGGCTGGGTGCGTACGCATCGCAGCTCTAAGGCAGTTGACTTTATCGCCCTTAACGACGGATCTACCATCAAAAATGTTCAGATTGTCGTTGATCCCTCTAAGTTTGACGAGCAGGTATTGAAGGACATTACGACAGGTGCCTGCATCTGTGCTGAGGGTACACTGGTTGAGAGCCAGGGTGCAGGTCAGTCGTCAGAGATCCAGGCCACCAAGCTTGAGGTCTATGGACTCTGTGGTAACGACTACCCCATGCAGAAGAAGGGACAGAGCTTTGAGGTGATGCGTAAGAACGCCCACATGCGTCTGCGTACTAATACTTTTGGAGCTGTGATGCGTATCCGTCACAATATGGCGATGGCAATCCATACCTATTTCCATGAGCATGGCTTCTACTACTTCCACACACCGCTGATTACTGCCAGCGACTGTGAGGGAGCAGGTAATATGTTCCAAGTGACAACCAAGAACCTCTACGACCTGAAGAAGGACGAGCAGGGTAAGATTATCTACGACGACGATTTCTTCGGTGAGCAGACCTCACTGACGGTATCTGGTCAGCTTGAGGGTGAGCTTGGTGCTACAGCTCTTGGTGCTATCTATACCTTCGGACCTACTTTCCGTGCTGAGAATTCTAATACACCACGCCACTTGGCTGAGTTCTGGATGGTAGAGCCTGAGGTGGCCTTCCTGGATCAGGAAGAGCTGATGGATCTCGAAGAGGACTTTATCAAGTACTGCGTACGCTGGGCACTCGACAACTGTAAGGATGACCTGCAGTTCCTGAATCAGATGATCGATAAGACGCTGATTGAGCGTCTGGAGGGTGTGCTGAAGGATACCTTTGTACGTCTGCCTTATACCGAGGGTATCAACATCCTGCAGGAGGCTATCAAGAACGGTAAGAAGTTTGAGTTCCCCTGCAACTGGGGTGATGACCTTGCTTCAGAGCATGAGCGCTATCTCGTGGAGGAGCACTTCAAGAAGCCTGTTATCATGACTGACTATCCCCGTGCTTTCAAGTCGTTCTATATGAAGCAGAACGAGCAGCAGGGTGAGGGTAGTATCGGATATAAGGGTGCTGTTGCTCCTGGTCCTACGATGCAGGGCACTGATGTGCTGTTCCCACAGATCGGTGAGATCATCGGTGGTTCAGTACGTGAGGAGAGCTACGACAAGCTGATGGGTGAGATTGAGCGCCGCGAGATGGATAAGACGCATCTGTGGTGGTATATTGATACCCGTCGCTGGGGTACCTGTCCGCATGCAGGTTTCGGCTTGGGCTTTGAGCGTCTCATCCTGTTCGTAACAGGTATGCAGAACATCCGCGACGTGATTCCGTTCCCAAGAACGCCGAAGAGCGCAGAATTCTAAGATAAGACTCTATAAAAACGAGGTACGTAGGTCGAAGGTGTCGAGTTACGTACCTCGTTGCTTTTGAGCTACGTGCCTCGAAGGTGCCGAGCCACGTGCCTCGTTATAGTAGGGCTACGGAGTCTTTATTTGAGACGGATTCCCTCCTCTTCGATGATGATCAGCCTGCGCTTGTAGAGATCACCAATCGCTTTCTTATAAGCTTTCTTCGATACCTGGAAGCGATCGTAGATCAGTTCGGCTGGTGACTTGTCGCCCAGGTTGCAATAGCCGTCGTTCTCATAGAGATAGCGCAGCAGCACTTCAGCAAAGTCGAGTGTCTGCTGGCGACCTGTCTGCTGGAGCACGATATCTATCTTTCCATCCTGACGTACATGATCCACGTAGGCTTTCAGTCTCATGCCACTATGCAAGGGCTGGAAGATCTGATTCTCAAATATCAACCCCTGGAACTTGTTGTTGATGATAACCTTGAAGCCAAGATCTGTCTTCTGCCACACCAAGATGTCAACCTCTGTGCCATGCTGAAGCGAAGGCAGATCGTTGATGGTGGGAACACTGAGATATTTCTCCACCTTGGCAGTAGCCATCAGACGATAGCTGTCTTCATCGATCTTGATGTAAACGATGTAGCTGTGGTCCTGCTCCATCCGTTTCTTCTGCTCTCGGAAGGGACAGAACAAATCTTTCATAAGCCCCCATTTCAGGAAAGCTCCAAACTGGTTCACCCAAGCCACTTGAAGGTAGGCAAACTCGCCCACTTTGGCATAGGGACGCTCTGTAGTGGCTACAGGGCGCTCTTCTTGATCAAGATAGAGAAACACCTCTATCTCATCGCCGACATGCATGTCTTTTGTCACATAACGCTGGGGGAGAAGAATCTCGCCTTCCTCACCACCGTCCAGATACAGTCCGAAATCTACTGACTTGACGATCTTTAAAGTATTATAGTCTCCGAGGGATAACATATTTGTCCGTCTTTTAGGTGAATAGTACGATCAGTGATAGCTGCCAGTCCTTCATCATGGGTCACAATCACAAAGGTCTGTCCGAACTGGTCTCGCAGATCGAAGAACAACTGATGCAGTTCCTCCTTGTTCTTCGTGTCAAGAGAACCAGAAGGCTCATCTGCCAATATCACGGCAGGGTGGTTCACCAGGGCGCGTGCCACAGCGATGCGCTGTTTCTCACCACCAGAGAGTTCATTGGGCTTATGCGAAGCACGATCAGAGAGTTTCATGAAAGCCAACAGTTCCTCAGCCCTTTCCCTGGCCTGTTTGTTAGAGGCACCAGCGATATAAGCTGGAATCATAATGTTCTCGATAGCCGTAAACTCAGGGAGCAGTTGATGAAACTGGAACACGAATCCGATATGTTGGTTGCGGAAATCAGACAGGTGTTTCTGACTGAGTCGTGTCACGTCGATGTTGTTAATCTGAATCTGACCGGTATCCGGGCGATCCAGGGTTCCGATGATTTGTAGGAGTGTGGTCTTGCCTGCGCCGCTGGGTCCCACGATACTCACAACCTCGCCTTTCCCGATGTGCAGGTCGATGCCTTTCAGCACCTGCAGTGAGCCAAAGCTCTTGGTAATATTCTTTATATCAATCATAACTTCAATCTTTCAATTTCTTTCTCTCATGTATCCAGCGCGAGATGTTTGCATAGATACTGTTCTCCTCATGGTGCTGAGCCTCAGTGAAGCTCATGCGCTCTTCCTTCTGTACACCAAACTGATCTGGGAAGATAATCATCAGGTTCTTGCCTGAGAAGTGTTTCTGCAACTCATCTGGCAGTCGCTCCAAGGCATTTTTGTATGAGATGGTGCCTTTACGGGCAGTCACCACCACGAAGAGATTATCCTCAGAGATGTCGGCAGCCAGCTGGGGCAGCTCGTTCCAGTGTCCCATCGGGGTATATTCGGCTCTCACGTTCGGATGACGGTTGTTGATATACTCTGCGATAAGTGTCAGCGACTCCTGACGCCCATGAAACTGGATACGGCAATCCAACTGTCCTGCCAGTCGGCTCAGTCGTTCCAGCCATCGGTGGAACCCAGGCTCGAACTCAGCCCTTGAGGGAACAGCCACCCGGATACGTCGCAGCGTGTTCATGGGTTGCACAAATCGGGTCAGGATGATCTGACGGTTCAGACCGTTATATAAGCTTTGGATGAACTCACCCCAGAACCTCGGGTTGATGTCCGTATGTACGTGCATACCCATGATAATCTCTGAGCAGGCGAACTCGCGGAAGGCATGCTTGATGCCATTGGCGATGTTCGTAGCCAGACGCACCTGAGTCTGCACCCTTACATCCGAGGCACTGGCCTGTTGTTGCAATTGCTCCAAGAGGCGCAGACCCTCTTCCCGAGAGGTGTTACTATGTTTGTCGTCATACACCACATTCAGAGCTACCAGTTCCTTGTTCAGTCGCTGATTGCGTATTGTGGTGGCGAGGGATAGCAGTTGTGGCGCAATCTCAGGATATTTCACGCAGATCAGTATCTTCTCATCGTCTTCACCGATGGTGATATCATTGCGCAGGTGACTCTTCTCCTGGATGATAATCTGCTTGGCAGCATGCTGTGTCATAAGGGTGCTGATGACACAGGTGAAGAGAATCATCATCACCACACCGTTGAGCATAATGTCATTCATCAGATAGACACCTGGTGATACCTCTAGACGCATACCTACCAGTACCATTGCGATGGCACCTGCCGCATGGGCCGAGGTCAGACCAAACATCATGTTACCATCTGCTTTCGTCAGACGAAACAGCAGACTGCATACGTAGGCGGCAACAGCTTTTCCGAAGGTGCCGAAGAATACGATGAGGAATACCGTCCATACCATGTCGATACCAGAGAAGATAGTGCCTACATTAATAAGCATACCTACACCAATCAGGAAGTAGGGGATGAACAGAGCATTGCCGATAAACTCGATGCGGTTCATCAGTGGTGATACTTTGGGGATATACCTGTTCAGTATCAGACCTGAGAAGAAGGCACCAAAGATTCCCTCGATACCAATCAGTGAGGTGAGGGCTGCGCTGAGGAACATCACCCCTAACACGAAGATGTACTGCATCACGGCATCGCTATAGCGACGAAGGAAATAGCGCGTCAGTTTGGGAATCAGGTGGATACTTCCTATACAGAACACTGCGAATTTCAAGATGAAGTCTATCCAGAACAGCCAGTTACTGTCCTTGCTGAACGAGCCCGACAGTGCTGCCAGCATCACCAGTGCCATAAACAGTGAGATCATCGATGAGCCCACACTCAGACTCACACTCATATGCTTCTGCAGGCCATAGCGCCCAATGATGGGGTAGGCTATCAGTGTATTGGATGCCATGATACAGCCCAGCAGGAACGAGGCAGAACTCGAATAGCCTAAAAAGGAAATGGCCATCACATAGGTGAGGATCAGTGGTATGAAACAGGTGAGCAGTCCGAATATCATAAACTGTCGTGAGTGTTTCTTCACACCCTCCATGTCCATCTCCAGTCCAGCCAGGAACATGATATAGTAGAGACCCACGCGCCCGAAGAGCTCAAACGAGTTGTCGCGCTCCAGGATGTTGAAGCCGTATTGTCCGATGGCGACACCTGCCAGCACCATTCCGATGATATGCGGGATACGCAGTTTGCTCATGACGATAGGGGCAAACAGGATAATCATCAGCACCACAAAGAACACCAATGTGGGGTCGGTAATTGGGAAATATGCAGATAATAGTGTCATTTCTGCTGCAAAGTTAGTGATTTTTCGATAAATATTACTATCTTTGCAGCCAAATTTAATCATTTTGTAAATTAGACAGTATGAAAGTTGCAATTGTAGGTGCAAGTGGAGCCGTAGGACAGGAGTTCTTGCGGATTCTTGATGAGAGGAATTTCCCCATGGATGAACTGGTGTTGTTTGGTTCTGAGCGTAGTGCAGGTAAGAAATATACCTTCAAGGGAAAGGAAATCGAAGTGAAGTTGCTCCAGCATAACGATGATTTCAAGGATGTGGATATTGCCTTCACCAGTGCAGGTGCAGGCACATCAAAGGAATTTGCAGAGACCATCACGAAATATGGTGCTGTGATGATCGACAACTCCAGCGCTTTCCGTATGGACGACGATGTACCCTTGGTAGTGCCTGAGTGCAATGCAGAGGATGCCTTGAATCGTCCGCGTGGCATCATTGCCAATCCTAACTGTACTACTATTATGATGGTAGTGGCGCTTCAGCCCCTGGAGCAGATCTCCCACATCAAGCGCATCCATGTGTCGAGCTATCAGAGTGCCTCTGGTGCTGGTGCAGCAGCGATGGCAGAGTTGCAGCAGCAGTATAAGGAGATGGTAGAAGAGGGTGAGGTAAAGACCGTCAAGAAGTTTGCCCACCAGCTGGCCTATAATGTGATTCCTCAGATCGACGTGTTCCAGCCTAATGGCTACACAAAGGAGGAGATGAAGATGTATAACGAGACCCGTAAGATCATGCATACCGATGCCAAGTGCTCAGCTATGTGCGTACGTGTCAGCTCGTTGCGCTCTCACTCTGAGAGTGTGTGGATTGAGACGGAGAAGCCCATCAGCGTGGAAGAGGCTCAGAAGGCGATTGCCGCCGCTCCTGGCTGTCAGCTGAAGGACGATCCCACCACGCTGACCTATCCGATGCCTCTGGAGACTGCTGGCAAGGATGATATCTATGTAGGTCGTGTTCGTAAGGATCTCTCTGACGAGAATGGTCTTACCTTCTGGCTCTCAGGCGACCAGATCCGTAAGGGTGCTGCCCTGAATGCTGTTCAGATTGCGGAGTACCTGATAAAAGTAGGAAATGTTAAGTAAGAAGTTTAAATATCTATATAGGGCAGTCTTTATGGCTGCCCTATTATGCCTGTTCAGCTGTTCAGGTGGTGACGACGATGGTCGTCGCCTAGGTGAAGAGATTGTCGGCACCTGGCAGCGTGGCTGGGGCGAGGGAGATATCATCATCGAAGGTGATCCTGACACAAAGCCCGATAATCTGACCTACGACCTTTTCTATTTCTATGGGGATGGCGACTACAACGGCATGGTTCGCAAAGGCTCTTTCCTTTCGGTAGATACAGAGGGAGAGATGATCTTCGAAGGCACTTTCCAGTGCGACAACAACAATCTGAAGTTGGATTGCGTCAATAGCGAAGGTGAGTCTCGTAAGATCCTGGCACAGGTGTTGTGGTTTACCGACAAAGAGATGCAGATACGTTATGTTAACGATGAGTACGATGTCACCGTTACCGTCATCATCCGCAAGCAGTCCGATTCCGTTAAGTAAGTTCTTTCTTTATTCCTCATCCTCTACGTCTGCCTCATAGAACTGGCAGTCGTAGGTGATTTGGCTGTAGGCTGAGAAGTAGCCCAAACATCCTCCAGTGAAGTTTTGCAGTGGATTGGTGCCCGTATTGTCCATGATCTGCATCGAATACAAGTAGTCGTATGACTTCTGGTCGATGGCTCTTATCTCAATATGCAGCCTGTCGCCGTCTTTCAGCAGGTCCTCGTCGTTGCTGCCTTCACGCGCAAAGCTGAAGAGCTGTTGCAGTTCGCTGTTCGGATTCTGGTCATCGCGCTTCACAGCCCATCGATAGCCGGTACCATTGCGGTAGATGTGCATGAAGTACCAGTTGTCTTCATTGGGGATATCCTGTAGCATCAGCTCGCCCATCTGATAGTTCTCCGTCACAATCTTCTTTCTGATAAAGCGGAAGCTGTTCATCTTCGGCATGTTCTGCATGATAGAACTTGAGGTGAAGTGGTTGTTGTCGAACGTGATGTCGATGGTATATTCTACACCTGGTGTACCTTTGGCTGTGGATTTGTAGAAACCGTTTCTCGTGTAGGTGAGCGTGTTCGTACTGCCGTCACTGCCTGTCACTACCACCTTTGCCCTGTCGATATCGCTTTGTGTCGAGTTATCATCCATATTGTTGGTCTCACTGATGCGTGTCTCCATGCCGTCGTTCGACACTGATGCCTCTACCACGTAGATGGGATCCACCTGATGATAGTCTATCTCGATGTCTTTCTTGCAAGAGGTTCCAAGAAGTGCGAAGCATCCTAGAACACCTATTAGAATCAGCTGATGATATCTCATGTTTTCTTAGAATTTAATGTTGAATGATACTGACGGCACGATGCCGAAGAGACTGTATTGCACAGCACGGGTGCGTGCGCCGTTTTTACTGTCCTCGAAGTTAATCAGGAACGGGTTGTAGCGGTTATAGAGGTTGTAGATGCCAAACACCCACTGGCGAGTCACCTTCTCTCCCTTCTTTGTCCATGAGGCGCTCACGTCCAGGCGATGGTAGTCTGGAGCACGATAGCCGTTACGCTCTGCGTAGTAGTAGATCCAGTTGTCGATGATCTGATACTTGCTACTGGGAGCCGTGAAGGCCTGTCCGCTGTTGAACACCCATGCGGCATTCAGGGTCCAGCGGTCTGTGAGATGATAGGCGGCAACGATGTTGATGTCGTGCCTTCTGTCGTTGTTGGCGTCATACCATTCGCCGTTGTTGATGCCGTCGATCCTCGTCTTTGACCAGGCCAGCGTGTAGGCGATCCATCCCGTCAGTCTGCCCAGGTTCTTGCGGGCACAGAGCTCCATACCATAGCTCTTTCCCTCGCCAGCCAGTATCAGACGCTCCAGTTCTATCTCACTGCTGAAACTCTTGCCGTCACGATAGTCGAGCACGTTGTCTGTCTTTCTGTAGTAACCCTCCATCGAGAAGTCATAGCTCTGGTCAGCCGTCATCGCATAGACACCAGCACTCACCTGATCGGCAATCTCTGGCTTGAAGATGTTACTGCTGATGGCATAGCGGTCGAATGGGGTAGAGGTGCTTTGGTTTCTCAGGGCGTGTATGTTCTGTGAGGTTCTGGCGTAGCCCAACTTGACACTTGTAAGATCCGAGGTCTTGATATTGACGCTGGCTCTGGGCTCCAGCACCTTGTGGGTAGTCACAATCTCATTGCGCTTATAGTTGTAGTACCAGCCGATGCTGCCGTCGGGCTCGATGTCGTAATAGAGTGAGCCTCCGAGGGGTGAGAAGAGGTTCAGACGAAGACCTGCCGAGAGGCTGAGGATATCTGAGAACTTGAATTCGCCATTCAGCCAGAAGGCGTTCTCCCAGGCTCTTCGCTCTTCCTTGCCGTATTTGTTCACCACCTGCCATTCTGCTGATTTCACGTTCATCAGTGTCGATTGGAAACCTGCCTTCAGTTTCTGGTCGCCGATGTTGATATTGAAGTCCTGGCGCAGACTTCCCTGTCGGATATGTGCCTTATACCAGAGGTTCATACCCACGAAATCCACACCGTTGTCGTTCTGATAGCCACTATAATATAAGGTGGTCTGCGAGTTAGAGCCCCCATTGAAGTGGTGCAGCCATTTCAGACTTCCCACCAGATTGCTCCAGCGGATATCCACCATCTTGTCCACCGCTGTGCGATCGTAGCCGGTGAAGAAGGTCAGGAACAGCTGGTCTCTATGACTGATGGTCCAGTCTAGCTTTGCGTTCACATCATAGAAGTAGAGGGTATTATGCCTGAAGTCGGGCACCGTCTTCAGAAACAAGTCCATGTAGGTGCGTCTGGCTGTGACGAGGAAAGAGGCCTTGTCCTTCACGATGGGACCTTCAAAGGTACCTTTCGCTGCCAGGATGCCTATGGTGGCACCACCATGATAGGTCTGCTTGTTGCCTGTACGCCCTGTCACGTCTAATACCGCCGATGAGGCACCGCCATATTGTGCAGGCAGCAGTCCTTTGTAGAGGGTAGCTCCAGCTAAGGCGTCGTCGTTGAAGGTGGAGAACATACCGCCCACATGACCTACATTATAAATAGGTACAAGGTCGAAGAGCACTTGATTCTGTGCCGATGTGCCACCACGCACCTGGAAGCTGCTGGAGGCATCGCTCTCCGACTTCACACCAGGCAACAGTTGGATGGAGCGCATGATATCGTTCTCGCCAAAGAGCTGGGGCGCTGCTGTCAGTTCGTCTATCTCGATCAACTCGGCACCTGTCTGCACGTTCTCGATGCGCTGGCGTGCTGATTTGGCAGTCACCACCACCTCGTCCAGCCGCTCCGTGCGGATGGAGTCCTCAGTCTCTGGGGCTGCCATTGCCAAACAGGCAGAAAGTATGATGCTAATTGTTATCATTTGTGCAAAGGTACATAAAAAATGAGAAATAATAACTCATAAGCGAAAGAAATCGAAATATTTTCGTAAATTTGCCCCGAAAATGATTAAAAGAAGCAAGAAATGAAAAAGATTATCCTTGCCTTGATGGCAATTGTGGCACTTGGTGCCTGCAGTGGTGAAGAGAAAGATCTCACTTATCGTGGCCTCTCTATGGGTCTGCCGTTCCAAACTTTCTGTGACTCTCTGACAGCTCGCGGCTTTGCCGTTGACTCTGCTAAGACTGATTCCGCCTTTACCCGTGTGGTGATGGCAAACCCCAATGAGAAATTCCGCCTGATGCTGGCTCAGCAGGATGGCAAGCTGCTGGCCTTACAGGAGAACTATCAGCTCTCTACCAACGACAGCACCCGTCAGATGTGGCAGCAGAAGCGCGATGAGTTTGAGAAGGAGCTTGACGCCTGGCCTAACATGCCGTTGCATGGCGACGATCATAAGGTGGCTAGGTTTGAGACAGATGGCGGATTCATCACAGTGACGCTCGAGAACACTTACACCCCAACGCTCCAGGTGCTTTACGAGGTGAAGTAAGTAAAAAAGAATCGGGAGACCATCAAGGCCTCCCGATTTTGTATCTTAGAATATCGCTATCGTATACAGATAAACCACTGCGGCGGGGATGGCCAGCAGCGTTGAGTCGAAGCGGTCGAGCATGCCACCATGTCCTGGCAGTATGTTGCCAGAGTCTTTGATGCCAAGAGTGCGCTTGAAAAGGCTCTCCACGAGATCGCCCCAGGTGCCGAATAATACGATTACCAATCCAAGTCCTGCCCATTGCACAGCAGTGAGGCCCGTTTCGTTGAGTTGGTATTGCTCCGTGAGATACCATACAAGTATGGCTACCGCTATCACGAGGATGCCACCGCCGATACTGCCTTCCCAAGACTTGCCTGGAGAGATGCGGGGGAAAAGCTTGTGCTTGCCCAGCAGCGAACCGCAGATGTAGGCACCGGCATCGTTCACCCAGAGGAATACGAAAACGGAGAGTGGGAGAGTCCACACATAATGGATACCCTCAGCACCCGACTGGAATGCCGGCACGTTCAGCAGCGAGAAGGGCAGCACGATATAGAGCTGGCTCATCATCGTATAAGCCCAGTCGCCCACGGGGTCGGGATGTTTCAGATAGAGCTCTGCCACCATCAGGTAGATAAGGGTGACGAGGTAGGGGATGAAGATGCTGATAGCCGTGATGCCGCTATTGAAACCAGCCATCGCTAAAAAGAAATACACCCCAGCCACTGTGCAGATCATGCGGTTCACAGTGATGTTCTCACGATTGTTCACAAGTCCGGTAAACTCCCATACGGTAAGCCCCGTGATCAGGGCAAAGAGCAGTATCATAGCCTCTGCACGCAGGAAACAGCTCACAAGGGCGGCTACGAAAAATACCGCTGTAATGGTTCTGACAATGAAATTATTCATAAATCCTTTAGGCTTCTTCTTTCTTTTCCTCTTCTTCCTTTTCTCCTGTTCCAGCTTCAGCCTCAGCCTTTGCCTTTGCTTCAGCCTCCAGCTGTCTGCCGCGCTCCTCAGCCATACGCTCTGCATCGGCTTTCATCTGAGCCTCTAACAGTTCTTCCGCACGACTGGTCCAGGGGCGCTTGCCGAAGATCTTCTCCACATCCTCAGCGAAGATCACCTCACGATCCACGAGCAACTGTGCCAGCTGGGCATGTCCTTCCTTGTGCTCTGTCAGTATCTGCTTGGCACGCTCGTACTGCTCATTGATCATCTTCATCACCTCGTCGTCCATTACCTTGGCAGTGGTCTCAGAGTAGGGGCGCTGGAACTGGAACTCAGCATTGTTGTAGTAACATACGTTGGGTAGCTTGTCGCTCATACCCGCATAGGCAATCATACCGTAGGCCTGCTTCGTCACACGCTCCAGGTCGTTCATCGCACCAGTGGAGATATGTCCTACGAACAGCTCTTCGGCAGCACGACCACCCAGCAGCGAGCACATCTCGTCAAGCATCGCCTCCTTCGTCTGGAGCACACGCTCCTCAGGCAGATACCAGGCAGCACCCAGTGCCTGACCACGCGGCACGATAGACACCTTCACCAGCGGGTTGGCAAACTCCGTGAACCACGAGATGGTGGCGTGACCAGCCTCATGGATGGCGATAGAGCGCTTCTCAGCCTGTGTCATCACCTTGGTCTTCTTCTCCAGACCACCGATGATACGATCCACAGCGTCGAGGAAGTCCTGCTTCTGCACTGTCTGACTGTTATGGCGTGCTGCAATCAGCGCAGCCTCATTACATACGTTGGCGATATCAGCACCCGAAAAACCAGGTGTCTGGCGAGCCAGGAAGTCGATATCCACGCTGTCATCCGTCTTCACGGGCTTCAGGTGCACCTTGAACACCTCCTTGCGCTCGTTCAGGTCGGGCAGATCGACATGGATCTGACGATCGAAACGACCAGCGCGCAAGAGCGCCGAGTCGAGCATGTCGGCACGGTTGGTAGCAGCCAGGATGATCACACCCGAGTTCGTGCCAAAGCCGTCCATCTCCGTCAACAGGGCATTCAGCGTGTTCTCGCGCTCATCGTTACCACCCATCGCAGGGTTCTTCGAGCGGGCACGACCCACGGCGTCGATCTCATCGATGAAGATGATGCAGGGCGACTTCTGCTTAGCCTGCTGGAACAGGTCTCTCACGCGACTGGCACCCACACCCACGAACATCTCCACGAAGTCGGAACCACTCATCGAGAAGAAAGGCACACCAGCCTCTCCGGCTACCGCCTTTGCCAGCAACGTCTTACCTGTTCCCGGAGGTCCCACGAGCAGTGCGCCCTTGGGAATCTTACCACCCAGCTCTGTATATTTCTCGGGGTTCTTCAGGAAATCCACAATCTCCTGAATCTCCTGTTTGGCACCAGCCTGACCAGCCACATCCTTGAATGTGATGCCCAGGTCGCCACCCTTCTCATACATCTTTGCCTTCGACTTGCCGACGCTGAACACACCACCGCCGACGCCACCTCCTCCGCCACCCATGCGGCGCATGAAGAAGATCCACAGAGCCACGATCACGAAGATCGGCATGAGGTTATAGAAGATCATGTTCAGGAAGTCGTTGTCCTTCTGGTTCTCATACACGAAGTCACCTGTAAACACCTTGTCCTCCTTGGCTTTGGTCACAAACTGCTCCACCTGGTCGATCGAGCCGAACTCCACCTCCACATACGGATCCTTGCCTGTCTGCTGTGCACTCTGGTGGAACACGTCGCGGATGTGCTCAGGCTTCACATACATCTTGATGAGGCTCTGGTTCTTGTTCACCACGATCTTTGAGGCATAGCCGCGCTGCACCATCGTCTTGAAGTCAAAGTATGAGGCATTCTTGGCGATGCTGCTGTTTGTCGGACCACCGCTTGAGAAATACAGCAGTCCGAGGGCCGCAATGGCGATGATATAGATCCAGTTCATATTAAACCGGGGCATATTCATCTTCGGTCCATTGTTATCTTGCTTTGGTAAATTGTTCTTGTCCATAAAACGGTTATTGTTTATTGTTTAACGTTTATTGTTAATCAATGTTTGGAATTCTCGTGAGCACGGCATCCTCCCAGAGGTGTTCCAAGTCGTAATACTCTCTCACGTCGGGCAGGAAGATATGCACCAGCACGTCGCCATAGTCCATAGCCACCCATTGTGCATTCTCCAGTCCCACTACGTGTGTCGGCTTCTCCTTGAGCCGCTCGCGAGCCATGTCGCCCACCGACTCCGTGATGGCCTCTACCTGTGATGGGGAGTTGCCCTGACAGATAATAAAAAATTGGCTGATGGTGCCCTCTATCTTTCTCAGGTCAGCAATCACGATGTCGCTTCCCTTTTTCTCTTGAATCGCTTCAGTAATTGTCTGTACTAAATCCTTCATTAAATATAATATGTGTAATTTTGGTGTACAAAGGTACTCATAAAACGGCGAATAACAAAGAAAAAGTGAAAATTTTGCGGTTTTTTATAATTTTTCGCCAAAAAGTTTTGGTAGTTCGCAAAAAAGCTGTACCTTTGCACCCGCAAAACAGAAACGAGGACGTTTCGATTGCATGACATTGGGGTATGGTGTAATGGTAACACTACAGATTCTGGTCCTGTCATTCTTGGTTCGAGTCCGAGTACCCCAACAAAAGATCGCTAAGTCGCTGAAAAGCACTTGGCGATTTTTAGTAACTAATTTAAAACAATTAAGAAACATGGAGACAACATTAGTATTATTAAAGCCCAGTTGCGTGCAGCGCCAACTGATTGGTGAGGTCGTAAACCGTTTTGAGCGTCGTGGACTCCGCATCTCAGGCATGAAGATGATGCAACTGAGCGATGAGATTCTACGTGAGCACTATTCACACCTTGTTGACAAACCCTTCTTCCCAGGTCTTTGCGCTTCCATGCAGGCATCGCCCGTTGTAGCAATGGCTATCTCTGGCGTTGAGGCTGTACAGGTGGTTCGCACGATGGCAGGTGTCACCAATGGCCGTCAGGCTGCCCCGGGCACCATTCGCGGCGACTACTCTGTAAGCAACCAGCAGAACATCGTTCACGCCTCTGATTCTGTAGAGAATGCAGCTATCGAGGTGAAGCGCTTCTTCAAGCCCGAAGAGATCTTCGATTATCAGAGCGGCGCCTTTGCCTATATCTATGGCAACGGCGAGTGCAAGTAAGTAAACCTACATACCCCAAAGTAGGAGAGAGCTTCGGCTCTCTTTTTTTCTTCTTTCTCTCTCTTTGTCTGTCTATCTGTAAAGAAATTTATTTATTCTATCGTCATCGCCTGACTGAGCCGTTTTAAACCACCTTTAAAGAAAAAACTTGCTACCATTAATGCGCGCAAAATCTAGATTTAAATCTCGCAATTATTATCCTTAAAGTGTGGTGTCTCCACCTCTCACATTTGACACTGCAACGGTGTAAAAATTCATCACTCCTGCAAGCGTTTTTCCAAAAACCTTGAAATGTTAAAATCGGTTGCGAGCTAACTTTCAGTCTCCCTTTCGTGCCAACGTGCCGTTGGTGGTCAGGATAGTTTCTGCGGATCTAGCTCCTTGATGAATCGGGCAGGGTTGCCACCAACCACCACGTTGTCTGGGACATCCTTTGTTACGACGGCGCCTGCGGCTACGACGGCATTTCTACCTATTGTTACGCCCGGACAGATGATGGCACCGATGCCAATCCACGCGTTCTCCTTGATTGTCACCTTGCCGAAGTGGAGTAGGTTGTGGCGATCGTAGAAGTCGTGATCGACTGTCGCAATCTTAACTTCTGGTCCTATCAGTACGTTGTCTTCTATCTCAACTTTTCCCGGAGAGAGTATCGTTGCACCTTTGTTGATGATCACATTTTTTCCTTTTGTTATCCGGCATCCGCAATCACAATAGAAGGGGG
>JAEEGG010003994.1_pt1 | contig 36129 bp, 28 predicted proteins | sample 9134161 | NCBI WGS metagenome assembly JAEEGG01 (sample SAMN16246543, study PRJNA631951) | gut metagenome | biome: gut microbiome; feature: rumen; material: CR-attached | host: Bos | place: Iran: Karaj | collected 2018-10
AGGCTCCTTGACGAACCCCGCAACGGCGAGGCTTGCGGCGAGAAGCAGCGCCACAAGAACCCAGACGGCATCGTAGAGCGCGCGGCGGGGCGCGTCCGCCCAGATGCGCACGCCGATGAAGAAGATGGCCGCCACGATGATGCTCCCCGCAACGGAGCCGGCGTTGATCGCGCCCGTGACGATGCCGAGCGATTCGCCGCTCTTCCCCTCCCTGGCTATCGAGAGGGCGAGCGACTGCCGTACGGGCATGACGAGATGTTCGCCAAGAGCCCAGACGACGATGAACGCAACGGCCCAGGCCCAGCGGACCGGCACCAACAGCAGCGCCGCCGCGACGAGGGAGCAGGCCGTGCCGATCCGCAGAATCTTCCAGTCGGAGAACCGGTGCAGCGCGGCGAAGAGCGCCACGAGCATCACGCCGGGCATTTCGCGCAGGAACTCCAGCAGTCCCCGGTCGAAGCCGCCGATGTCATAGGTCTCAACGAGGAAGTTGTTGAACGCCGCGGCGAAACAGCCAATGCCGACGCCCCACACGAGAATGCTCGCGAAGAAGGCGCCCGCCCCGCTTCCCGGACGGCATACGGCTTGGTAGGAGGAAAACGGGTTCTTCATTGTCGTAGCTAGGCTCCTGGTTCGTTCCTTTCCATTTCCTTGAACGCACGGAAATTATCACCATCCGTTCTCCCACGAATCGCAAAACAGACTTCGTCGAACAGTCTGCCTAGTGCTTCATCAACAAGCACACTCCTGAATAGTCCGGCTACGTTGCGGGGTTTGTTCCCAAACGCGCCGCATCCCCACGCGCCGAGGACAAGGTTCCGATGTCCATGCCCTGCGGCGACGAGAAGCATGATTCTGATTCGGCGCGACATGGTCTCTGCAATGCGCCTGTTGGACGCGAAAAATGCCGCTCCGCGCCTATTTGGAGCCGGAACCGAGACAACGGACGCCATAAAGGGCTTTGGGAGAGGCTCGCCCCTCTCATCCTTGAACACGCAGACATTCGGCGAATAAAGCATGTAGTCAGACTCCACGGCGCAAAGACTGGTGTTGTTCCAACGATACATGCACGCGGCCTCTTTCGACGAGATCGAGACGTAGAGCGTGCTGCGACGGCAAAGGGACTCTTCCTGCGCATTTGCGCCCAGCCAAAAGCCCCCGCCGGGACAGTGCGCGTTTGCGAAGCACATCACGAGGGGGCGTTCGTACCTCGCCGCCGCCTGAAACGAATCCTCTGGAACGACGCGAATGGTGCAGAGGTCGCCGGACTCCGGGCAGGCTTGGCGGTTCGCCAGAAGCGTTGCCCCGTCGTCGGGGCGGATGACCTCGACCTCCCGGAAGTTCGCTCCGGAAAGCGCCACCCTGTTGCCGCCTACGCCATACCTGCCTTCCAAAGTGATTCTCACGGCCTCATGCGCCATCCGTATGTTTTTCAGCAGTCCCATTTTGCGTTCAATCCTTTCATTCATTGCATAGGGCATCTATCTTCATATTTCCTTTGTGCATCCTTAATCCTGTCTAAAAGCACATGGCGCGGATGCAATGCTTATGCAGCAAGCCTTGCGGCAAAAAGCAAGGTGCCGACCAACGCGAACACGGCCAAAGTCTCAATCGACCCAAGCATCGCCATCTTGAACGGGAATGTCCCAATCAAGCCCTCCTTGGCCGTAGGCGTATTTATGAGTTTCGCCGCCCATGCGCCTTGAACTACGGCGATCAAAGCAAAGGCACAGCCAGCGAAGGTTGCCACTATCGAAAGCCCGGAATTCGCAAGGTCTCGCTGCGCTAGGACCGTAGCAACGATAAAGGCATACAGCACCTTGGTGACGGGCGTGAAGGCCATAACTATCGCAGGAAGCAGTTCTTCCTTCGGCACTGCGACGGCATCGCGCTTGTATTTCCAAATAAGAGTGTTAAGCCCGCCGCCAATCGAAAACAGAAACCCTACTACGACACCTGCTGCGGCAATCGCGAGTTCCCTTGTCAATGCCGGGTTGTCGAACAGAATCATCGCCTTAGATCTCCGCATTCTCCCGATTTCACCGAATGAAGTTCATGCGCCGCCAGGGTTCGCGGACGGGGCGTGAGGCGGCCCCGTCGCGGTGGAGGTTCTTGAGGAGCCAGGCGAGGTTGCGGGCGAGCGTCCGCATCGTCTGGAGTCCCTCCTCGTCCTGCGCGGCCTCTCCCGGTTCACACCCGTAGGCGATGTTCCAGTACTGCGAGCCGACGAGGACGCAGTCGAGCATCTGGAACGGCATGTTCAGGCACTGGAAGGCCGCCGTGGCGCCGCCGCGCCGACAGACGGCGATGGTCGCGCCCGGTTTGCCCGCGACGCAGGCGGCGTTCGAGAAGAAGGCGCGCTGCAGAAGGGCGAGCAGGGCACCGTTCGGCTGTCCGTAGTAAACGGGCGACCCGACGACGAAAGCGTCGGACGAGGCCAGCGCGGCGGCGAGCGCGTTGGCGGCGTCGTCCGCGAAGACGCAACGTTCCGGCGTCTTGTCGCGGCATGTGCAGCAGGCGACGCAGCCGCGCACGGGCTGTGTGCCAATCCAGAAGTTTTCTGTCTCAATGCCCTCGGCGTTGAGCGTCTTGGCGACTTCGGCGAGCGCCGTCGCCGTGTTCCCGTCTTTGTCAGGACTACCGTTGACAAGTAATGTTTTCATAGAAATATTATAACACGCTGGAATGACGGAGTTGTGTTACAATATTAGCTAGCGAGTCAACCATGAAAAGATCTCTGTCAATTCTCCTCGTCGCCGCGTGTGCCGCGACGTTTTTCACTTACAACCGCGCGTCCGCAGCCGATGAGGCCGCCGCGCAACCGAAAGCCAAGGACCCCGCCATGCAAATCGACGACCTCCTTTCCAAAGCCGGCGCGTTTTTCCTCGCGACCGTCGACGGCGACCAGCCGAAGCTACGGCCTCTCGGCGCCCACCACGTGGTGGACGGCAAGGTCTGGCTCGGCGTGGGCGAGTTCAAGAACGTCTACAAACAGCTCGTTGCCAACCCCAAGTGCGAAGTGGTGGCGCTTCAGCCCGAGGGTGGCAAGTGGCTCCGCTGGACGGGCCGCGCCGTCTTCGCCGAAGGCGCCGAGCGCGAGAAGCTGGAGGAGGTCTTCCTCAAAGCTGCGCCGCAACTGCGCAAGATCTACGACAAGTCGCCCGGCAAGCGCATGATGTGCTTCACCCTCGCCGATGCCCGCGCCGAACTGATTCCGCTCATGCCGCCCGGTGAAGTCCTGCTTGACGAAACCGCCGGCAAATAACACGCTTTACAGCCGACTATTCCGGCAAGGGTTCACGGGGACCGAGGAACTTCGGTCCCCGTCTGAGGATGACGTCGAGAACCGCCGCGACCTTGGCAAACTGTTCCCTGATTCGCGTCCTGATTGAATGCCGCCCATTCACATTCTGCGCGGCATAGCCGTAGGCGTCGCACCCGAAGCCCCGGGCCGTGAAAACCGCTCTGCGGACATGGTCTTCCTGTGAAACGACGACAAACGAATCGAGCCCGAAGACTTTCTTCGCCCTCACGACCGAATCAAGCGTTCGAAATCCCGCATAGTCGCAGACGATGCGATCTGCGGGGACACCAGCCTCGACAAGAGCGTCTTTCATGTCCGACGCCTCATCGTAATCCTTTATGTGGTTGTCTCCGCTGACGATGAGGCAATCCACTTTGCCCGCCTTGTAAAGCTTTGCCGCCGCGACGATTCGCCGCGTGAAATACAGGTTCTTGAAGCCACTCGGCAAAACCTTCCTGCAACCCAAAACCACGGCGGCGCGGGAATGGGGAACCTTGTCCAGGGACGAACTATCGAATACCCGTCCATGGGACGCCCCATAAATGGCAATTACAGACCCTCCCCATGCGGCAAGCATGGAGGCGATTCCCCAGGCAACGAACTTGTCCCTGGCGCGGGCAAATCTGGCAAAGGCCACAGCCAGCGAAACACATGCCAGGAACAAAGCCAGCATCGATACCGACAAGTGTTGACGGAAGGCCTCCTGCTCGGGCGCAACGGTAATGATAACGTAATAAAGCCACAAGGCACCGAAAGCAACCGCCAGACAGGCAAACATCTTGCACGAAAACCTTGATATGCTTTCTAAACCTTCTTTCTTCTTGCCAAACAGAAAGGCATTGACGCGATCTGTCGCAAAATAGCCGACAATCAAACTGATGATGTTGAAGGGAATAGAGAGAAGAATTAATAAGGGACCTAACAACAGACCTTCTGAAAAACCACTGAGCAACTTTCGCTGCCAAAAACTTGGAAAGAAACCCGCCTGCATGTCGTGGAAATGCCAGAGCATCCCGCCCAGCGGACAGGCCAGAACCAACGACACAAGGATAACGGACAGTATTTCCAGAAATCGCGTTAGGCCCGTGCGCATCCGCTTCATGAACACCGTCCATATCGTCGCGACAAGGGCGTAGCATAATGCCACGACGCCGATGTACTGCATGGGATGTGCCCAATGGTAGAGAAACATTCGATACAATGCCGCGAAGGCAGATTCGTCATATATCGAGGTAATCGCCCAATACAGCGCCGCCAGCCCGACGAAGCATACTGCAAAATAGACAATAAAATAGAGTGGGCTTTTCTTCATTCCGATCCTTTTTCCTTTCGGTGATTAGTAGCACAACTCCGTCATGCCAGCACATAGTGCGTGGAGCGCCCCTTACCCTCCTGCCTCAGGATGCCCTTGGCAACGAGGGCGGAGATTTCACGCGAGGCGGTGTCCTGCGAGACCTTGCACATTTTGGCCCACTTGGAGGAGGTGAGGTTGCCCTCGAAGCCATCGAAGAGCCGATTGAGAATCATTCGCTGTCCGTCTGTCAACGAATCGCCCGCGTGAAGACGCCAGAACTCAGCCTTGGCGAGAATCCCCGCCAGCTGCGCCTCCGCCGAGGCGACCGCGCGGAGATGGCAACCGAGAAACCACTTCACCCACCGTGTCGCGTCCATCGTGCCGCGCTGCGCGCGTTCAAGTTCCCCATAGTAGGCGTCCTTCTCCTTCTGGATCTGCGCGGAAAGCGAGTAGAAACGCATATCCGACCGTTCGCCCTTGGCGAGCAGATACTCCGTCAACGCCCGCGCAAGCCTTCCGTTCCCGTCGTCGAACGGGTGGAGCGTCAGGAACCAAAGGTGCGCTATTGCCGCCCTGACGAGCCATGGTGCGCCCTCGCCGTCTCCATTGGCGTAATCGAGGAATGTGCGGACCTCGCCGTCCAACCGGCTGGCCTCCGGTGCGACAAAGTGGACGCGCTCCAGCATCCCATGTCGCGAGACAACGCGCATCGGCCCCTCTCCGTCGTCACGCAATTCCCCGACATTGATTCTGACGAGCCCCGAATAGCCAGTCGGGAAAAGCGCGGCATGCCAGGAGCAGAGGCGGTCAAATGTCATCGGCTTCTCCCAGTTGCGCGTTGCATCGAGCATCATGTCGGCCCGTGCCTCCGATTCGTGCGAGACTGTCCCCTTCGCGGCGGCGAGAACGATTTCCATCCGCCGCGCCACGCTGGAGCGCACGTCGTCGCGGTTCAGCCGCTCGCCCTCGATTTCGGCGGAGTTCAGGATTTCCGCCGAGAGCGCTTCGCAGGCGGCCTCCTGCCGCAAGTCGAAGCCGATTGCGTTGAGCCTTCCCGAAAACTTGCCAAGTTCAAACGACGCCTCGGCCAAGACGCCCTCAACTTCGCCGGCGTCCCACCTAAAGCATGGCCAGTCCTTTAGTTGGTGGATATAGCGCATTGCCAAATCTCCGCAAATTGTGCGGATATTATACCGAACAATCTCCGCAAAAGTCAATGGTTTAACGGCAAAACATGGGTTTTGCCCGGTCATGTCTTCAGCGGCAGTGAAGCATCCATTTCCTGCACTTCCAAGTGTCACCATCTTTTTCCATGGTGATTTCCGGGGTTATGGCACCGTCTTTCTCGAAATCAAAATCCTCGGGAACCCACCGGGGAATCCACAGGCGACTGTTCGAAAGAAAGAAGCGCAACTGACGACCGCCCTTTGCGCTTTTGAAAAGGCTGGGGATGGTAAAGAGGGGATTTCCGAATACCATGGTCTGAAACGGGTTGTTCGTGAATCCGCTTTGAAAATCGTCATAGGATGTCTCGGTCTGGAAATCGGGGTGCATTCGTTCCCAGACTTCGCGGTACCGCCCGTTTTCTGCAAGCCCGCAGACCGTTGACCATTCTTCAAAAGCCCGTCTCTGATTGGCCTTCGCGTTCCAAAGCGCGTAAGCAACAATAAGAACAAGGGTTGCCAACAGGGAGATTACCAGCGGTTTGATTAGGGTATTGAAACAAAGACGTTTCTCGGGCATATCTTCCTCCGTTGCCCACTATTCCAAGCACCGCCGTAGTTGCGCTAGCGGGGCGGGGTTTATGGTTCCGTCGGCGGCGATGAGGATGTTGAAAGTCAGCATCCTGCCTTGTGCTCGATGCTCCGCGATGTAGGCGGCGAGTTCGCTGTCCGTGAAGCGAGGCGGAACGGCGAACCCGGCCTTTTGCGTCCAGGGCGCAAAGACCCATCCTGGCGAATCGAGGCATGTCCAGCGGTGGTCCTGCTTGCCGGGCAAGGCCTCCGGCGCGAATGGCTCGTCAAGTCTCACGGCCTCACCTGCGTAATAGTCGAAGCGGTCCGAGTAGGCGAAGCGGTGCCCAATGCCTGCGTTGAATGCCAGGGCGGCTTCCTGGTTGCCGGAGCGTGCGGCGTCCGCCAGGGCGTCCCACGGGAAGCGCCAGTCGCCGATTTCGCAGGAGATTGTGTTCACCGGGCCGCGCGGATCGACGGAGTAGCAGCTGTCGAGCCACCATCCGTCGATGCCGTCGCCGTAGCGGCGGGAAATGGCGCCGACGATGGAGCATATGTTCTCGGCGAAACGGTCGAGATCGCCGGCCACGCCAGCCGCATAGCCGCAGGCCTTCTTCCATTCCACGTCGTCGTTTCCGTTGCATGAGTGGTTGTAGTAGGCGATGAAGCGGATTCCCCTGGCGTGGAGTTCGCGCACAAGGTCGCCGACGAGATCACGGCCGGCCGTGCGGCCGGGCAGGATTCTGTCAAGTTCGGCGAGGGGGAAGGGGAGATACTGCTTGGCGTGGGTCAAGGTGAAGATGCAGTGTCTGGCACCGGCCGCGGCCAGCGTTTCGGCATAGGCGCGGGCGTAGAAGGCCGCGACCAGTCGCAGGGTGTCGTATGTCCAGTGGGAGCTTATCCCCACGCTTCCCTTCATCCATGATGTGTCCATGTCAAATATTCTACCAATTGGCCGTTATGGTTGTCCAAGCCATAAAACTGGTATAATTGTTTGCATGAAGACGCAACCCGCAACGACAGCCGCCGCGATTCTCCTCTGCGCCGGCAAGGGCACCCGCATGAACGACGGCAGCCGCAACAAGGTCTGCTTCGATTGCGCGGGCGTGCCCGTCATCCGCCGCATCATCGACAACATGCGCGCCGGCGGGGTGGGGCGTTTCGTCGTGGTCGTCGGCTACCGCGCCGAGAGCGTCATGTCGTGCCTCGACGGCATCCCCGGCGTCGTCTACGCCTACCAGAAGGAGCAGAAGGGGACCGGTCACGCGGCGCTCTGCGGGCTGCGCGTGCTTCGCGACATCGGCTATGCGGGGCCGGTCATAATCTCCATGGGCGACAAGATCATCGCCCCCGGCGTCGTCGCCGGTCTCGTCTCCCGCGCCGGTTCCGCGCAGGCCGTCTGGGGCGTCCAGCCTGTCGCCGCGAATCCTGGCGGCGGGCGCGTCGTCACGGACGACGGCAAGCCTTTTGGCGTCATCGAGCTGGCTGACGCCGCGCTCCTCGCCGTTTCGTCTTTGCCGCCAGAAGCCCGTCCGGAGGCGCTCCGCGGCCTCGGCCTCAACGAGAAGAAAGCGGCGAAAGTCCTCGCGGCGGCGGAGAAGGGGCCGCCGCGTTCGACGGCTACGCTCTGCGGGCGCGACTTCACGGCGGCGGAAATCCTTGCCACGCGCTACGCAAACGCAGGTCTCTACTGCTTCGACACGGACGCCATTTTCGACGCGCTCGGGCAGATTGGCTCCGACAACGCCCAGGGCGAAATCTACCTCACGGACGCCCTCGCGCACTTCACATCGAAAGGACAGGCCGAGCTTTTCGAGGTCCGCAACGCCGACGACATGCTCACCTACAGCACGCGTCCCGAGCTGCGCCGCATGAGCCGATTCTTCCTTCGGTCGGCCTCCGAACTTCTTGCCGCCGTCGAGTCAGGTGAGATGCGCGGGACGTTCGCCGGAATCTACGGCGAGGACGGCGTCGCCGCCGCGGAGACGCGCTACGCGCGCCTCCTCCACGGCTTCATCGAGAACTACGGCGACCGCAAGGCTGTCATCGCCCGCGCCCCGGGGCGCGTGAACCTCATGGGGCGCCACATCGACCACCGAGGCGGCGGCGTGAACGTGATGGCGATGGACCGCGACACCATTGTGGTCGCCGCGCCGCGAGACGACGACACCGTCTCCGTTGCAAATCTCGATCCGGCCTATCCGTTCGGCTCCTTCTCAATCGGGGCCGAGATCGCCGCCTCCCCCGCGCCCCCGGCCGACACCACGGCCTCGTGGCTCGAATACCTCGCCTCGCCGCAGGTTGTCGCCGCGCTCGAACGGACGCGCGGCAACTGGGCCAACTACGTCAAGTCGGCCGTGCTGCGCTTCCAGTTCGCCTACGACATACCGCTTTCAGGCATGGACGTCTTCGCGGACGGCAACATCCCGCCGGCGGCGGGGCTTTCGTCGTCGTCCAGCATCGTCGTAGCCGTCGCCGAGGCGGTTGTCGCGCTCAACGGACTCAACATCGCGCCGCGCCGTTTCGTGGGCCTCTGCGGCGAGGGCGAGTGGTTCGTCGGCTCCCGTGGCGGCAGCGGCGACCACGCCGCGATGAAGTGCTCGGCGCGAGGGCGCATCACGCACCTCGGCTTCAAGCCATTCGAGATCGGCGCATCCGCACCCTTCGACGGCAAGTACGCCGTGCTGGTGGTGGACAGTCTGGAGAAGGCGAAGAAGTCCGAAGGCGGCAAGGACCGCTTCAACGCATGCGTCGCCTCCTACGAATTCGCCTTCATGCTCGTGCGCAAGTACTTCCCCGACCGCGACCTGCGCGAGTTCCGCGATCTCGCCGCGATTCGTCCCCAATCCGACATTTACCGCATCCTCCGCCGCCTGCCCGAGAAGGCGACCCGCGACGAACTTCGCGCGCTCCTGCCCGACAGCGGAGCGCGACTCGACGAGATCTTCGCCACCCACGCCGACCCGGGCGCATACGCACTGCGCGGCGTCGCGCTCTTCGGCATTTCCGAATGCGCGCGGTCCGCGCGCTTCATGCAGGTGCTGGAGACGGGCGACTACGGACTCGTCGGCGCGATGATGAAGCGAAGCCACGACGGCGACCGCGCTGGCGGGTCGTCCGTCACGGACGCCTTCCTCGACGAACGCGCGGCGCAAAACGCCGACATCGCCCTTGAATGCGGCGCATACGGCTGTTCGACACCGCGAATCGATGCCCTCTGCGACCTTCTCGACGCCACGCCCGGGGTCGTCGGGAGCGAGATTGTGGGCGCAGGCCTCGGCGGCTCCGTGGTGGCAGTTGTGGAAAAGGCGCGGGCCGCCGAGGTGCTGGAGGCGGTCCGCCGCAGCTACTACGAACCCCTTGGCGTGGAACCCAAGGCCTTCGTCTGCGAACCCGGCGCCGGCTCGACAGTTCTGTACTGACAAAGGGTGATTGAACCGACATGTCCTGGACGCTCAACTTCCTGATTCGAATCGCATTGGCGGCCGCGTTCTTCGCAGTCGGTGGCCTTGTCGCGTCGAAATGGTGGGACAAGTGCGGCATGAAGGCGGCCGTTGTCTACTACGTTTTTCGAATCGCGGCCATGGTCATCGCCGTGGAGGCGCTGGGCATGGTGCCGTTCGACGTATCCGGCTGGCATCTCCACGCGGGCTGGATGGTGGAGAAGGGGATGTTCCCCGGACGCGACTTCCTGACGCCCTACCACCTTGGCTTCAACGGACTTCTCGCGCTCTGTGAGGCGGTGTGGCGCTCGCCGTCTTCAATAATCGTCTTCTTTACGCTTTGCGAGGCCTTGGCGCTGCGCCTTCTCTACAAGGTCGCGGACAAACTGCTGGGACGCAAGGTGGCCAAGCGAGGCATGATCCTCTACCTCTCCTCGCCGATCTGCCTCATGCAGTCGACATTCTCCGCGCAGGACGAAACGCTCTTCACGCTGGCAATCGCGTCATGCCTCTACTTCACCTTTGTAGCGGACTCGCCCACGGGGCGTTCGGTGACATCCCTTCTCACGGTTTTCTGCACCAAGCTCATCGCGCCCTTTTACATGGTTCCCTTTCTGCTTCTCCGCCGCTGGAAGGCTGTCGCCGTCTTGGGCCTCGCCTTCGCCGCCTACATGTGGGCAGACATACTCTTCTTCGCCGTCCACAAACTCGGCTACGCCTTCGGACGAGAACCGGGACTTGGCGCGCCTGCCGACGACATCCTCGACCTCGTCACCTCTGGCAACCTCCCAGCGCTCTTCCCAATGGTGCCAGACAACATCTGGAGTCTCACACTCCTGTGCTTTCTATCCGTGACGTTTTGCGCGAGCCTCCGTTCGCTCTCTTCCGCTTTGGATGACCGTGCTGGTCTGTGCGTCGCCATCCGCCTCATGACCGTTTGGGTTCTGGCGTTCATGTTCCTTTGGCGCATGACCTACTCCTACTACCTCATTCCGGTCTTCCCGCTCATGTGCCTGATGGCGCAGGACGAGGCCTTCCTGCCGCGCCGCATGCGCCCCGTGGCGGTGGCGTGGGCCTTCCTCTTCGCTTTCAAGGACATGCTACAGGCCGGATGCGACTACCACGGCTTCCTTTCCGGCCATCCCTGGGTAATGCCGCTTGTCTCGGCTCTTTGCGTTGTGATGACCGTGGTGCTTCTGCTGATTCACAGGCAAAAAAGCGGTGGCTTGGCCAAACCGCCACTTTTTGCTTGAAATTGGAAGCGGTTTTCTAGTATCATATTATTACAACGCGCACGGAAAAAAGTGGCGGTTCTTTTACTTTCAGCGGAGAGGTGGCCGAGTGGCTGAAGGCAACGGTTTGCTAAACCGTCGTGCCGGGTTTACTGGCACCGGGGGTTCAAATCCCCCCCTCTCCGCCATTTTCATGCCCATTCGGGGCGGGACCGTACGTGATCGTGCGGGTCGGAGTGCGCTTTATGGCGAAAAGCAAACTGGCGATAGCCGTGGCCTCCAAATTCGGCAGGCTTTTCGGTTCTAACGACGGCGAGCAGGCGTCTGCCCCCGCGGCGGATTCGCTTGTCCGCGCCCTTACCGCCGCGTCGCCCGACACCATTGTCGTCATCGACAATGACGGGCGGATTCTCAACAGCATTGTGCGTTTTGCCGGTGCCGCGAAAGCCTCGTTGGCGGACAAGTTCGCCCCAGACTGCAACTTCTTCGATTTGCCGGAATCCCGCATAGAAAACCTCAAACAGGCCGTTGCAGAGGCGGACGCCGGAGATTCGTGCCGCGTCTTGGAATTCTCCATCTCCGACAACGAGGGCGGAGTCACATGGGTCGAAGCCCGGATTTCCAGAATCGACCCGGAGCGCGTCCTCGTACTCTGCCAGGACATCACGATTCGCCGCTCCTCCGGCCTTGAACGCGCCCGTCTGGAGGACAAGATCAACCAGATGCAGAAGACAGAGAGCTTCGGACTTCTTGCCGGCGGCCTCGCCCATGACTACAACAACATGCTCACGGCGATGCTTGGAAACGTAGACCTCATCCTATGCGACCAAAGCATCGAGCCGGGAATCCGCGAGACTGTCGGCGACGTCCGTTCCGCCATGCTCCGGGCCTCGATGCTTGTGCGCCGCATGCTCGCCTATGCCTGCAAGTCGGAGCCGGTTGTCGAGCAGGTCGACGTCAACGCGATGGTCAAGGACCTCACCCGCCTGATGAAGCGCTCGATTCCCGACAACGCGCGCCTTGCGCTCGCGACGGGCGAGAACGTGCCGGTAATCAAGATCGACAGCACCCAGCTGTGGCAGATCGTGATGAACCTCATCGTGAACGCCTGTGACGCGCTTGACGGCCGCCAGGGCAACGTGCGCGTCACGACTTTGGGAATGGAGCTTTCCAACGATGAGCTCGCCTCGCTGAATTCGAGCGGCGAGCTGAAAGGCGGCTGGTACGCCGTCATAGAGGTCGAAGACACCGGCATCGGCATGGACGACCGCACGATCCAGCGGATTTTCGACCCGTTCTTCACAACCAAGGCAAATGGTCGCGGCCTCGGTCTCGCGTCCGTCATCTCAATCGTCAAGTCATACGGCGGCGGAGTAGGGGTCCGCAGCCACGTGGGGCAGGGAACCACGTTCCGGATCGTCTTGCCAGCCAGCATGTCCGCTTCCGGCAGGCCTGTCTATCCCGAGGACTTGGTGCGCAAGAGCACGGCCGCTCTCGCGGAGGAAATCATGAAGGGGGGCGCGCCGACCGGCGAAGCGGCCGCGTCTTCGCCTAAAGCGGTTGCAACAGCCGCGCAGGCCGCGTCGCCAGCGGGGCAAACCCCGCCCCCTGCGCAGCCGGCGGCCGCAGCCGACGACGGTCGGAAGACCCTCCTCGTTGTCGATGACGACGCTTCCATTCTCAAGCTCCTGAAAATCATTCTCAAGTCCGGCGGCTACAACATCGTCACCGCCACCAACGGGCAGGAAGGAGTGGCGACATACGAGAAGTCGCCGGACCTTTTCTCCCTTGCGCTTGTCGACGCCTCCATGGGCGTGGGCATGAACGGCATTGAGATGTGCGGCGAAATCCGAAAGACGAACCGGACGATTCCGCTGATACTCATGAGCGCCTACCGCGCCAAGGAGATGAGCAGCAAGATGTCGGCCGCCGGCATCACCGGCTTCCTGGCGAAACCTTTCCGCGGAAATGACGTTCTCGATCTGGTGGCCAAATATTTGAAGACCGTGGACGGTGCCGCCGCAAAGGGAGGGGACGTTGGCGCTGTCGTCTAGTCGCAGACCCTCGCCAGCTTCGCCACCGAAGCCCGTCGAGCCAACTCCAGCGCCGCCGGCCTCAACGCCGGCGGAGGCCGGTGGTCTTCCCGACGTGGATGAAATTTCTAAATTGCTGAGCGCGCTTGGCGACGCGGAAGTCGCAGACTCCCCGTCCCAACCGCCTTCCAATCCAGAAAAACCTGAAAAACCATCGGAACCCGTTCACTTCGTGATTCCAGCCGGCCCCGGCGGCGCGACGCGTCCTCTCGGAGCGATTCTTTCCGCTCCGGAGGAGAAGTCCGTCTCGGACATGGACTTCATCCTGCCCGACCTCAAGCCCGAACCCGGCAGCCAGTCAAAGTCCCCGCCCATTGTCAAGCTGGCGCCTTCCTCGGACACGGTGAAGCTTTCGCCATCCTCGATGGGGCCGCGGACAGGAACTGGCGCTATTCGCCTCGGCGGCGGCAGCCGCATTCAAGGATCCGGGTCGAAGACCAGTGGTCCCGAGCCGCAAGCCGCAAATCAAAAGCCAAATGGCGAAAGTCCAGGTCCAGTACGCCTTGGCGCGGGACAGACTGATCCGGCCAAGACCGGAAAGCATGGCACCGTGCGCCTAGGCCCTTCTGATCCCGCAAAGACCGCGGGCCATGGCACTGTGCACCTCACCGGCAACCAGACGGATGCGACGAAAACGGCAAAACACGGCACCGTCCGCCTTACCGGCAATCAAACTGAAGCGGCGAAAACGGCAAAACACGGCACCGTCCGCCTAACAGGAAACCAGACAGACGCCGCCAAAACCACCTCGTCGACTACGGCCCCCGCCACGCCGACCGAGCCGGTTGCCGCGAAGGATGAAAAGCCTTCTCCGAAGGAAGGCAAGCCACGTCGCAAGAAGGCGCCGAAACCGAGGCGGTCAAAAGGCGGACAGGACCCCTGGGCCAGTGTGGTTTTCCTGCTGCTTGTCATTCTGGTTGTCCTCCTCTACGTAGGATTCTTCATAGTACGCCCGAAAATCATGGCGGCCCGTTCAGCGGCGCAACCAGCGCCGGCATCGGCTGAGAGCGTGAAACCGGCGGAGAGAAAACCCGTGGCAAAGCCCAGGCCGGCAGTCAAAGTCAAGCCGTCCGTCAAGCCGGTCTCCTCCACCGATAAGCCGAAGACAGACTCCGTCAAGCCGAAGACAGACACCGTCAATCCGGCGCAAACAACCGGGAAGGCCAGTGACCAAACGGTTTCCTCGGCCGGAAATGCTGCGCAAAGTGGTGGTGCCGCGGCGGGGGGAGCCGTCACGGACAAAGGGCTTGGCGAAGTGGATGTGCCTGAAGATGATGAACCCGTGGTGGGCACGGATGTCGCGTCAACGTCTGCGGCACCCTCCGAGGAGCCTGCCAAGCCCGCCTCCAAGTTCGCGCCGCCATGGGCGCGCAAGGACAACCCGGCAAAACCCGTGGAGGAGAAGCCGAAGGAAGAGGTCGTGATTGAAGTGCCCGCCGCAGTCGACGTCCCGGAAGCGCGGGAATGGCCGGAACTCAAGGTCACAGCTGTCATCGGCTCCGGCAAGAAGGGGAGCGTACTTGTGAACGGAACCGTTGTCTCCGTTGGAGAAGAGCTTGAGGAGGGGCCTGTCCTCAAGTCCGTTTCCCGCCAGGCGGCCATATTCGAATGGGACGGGGACAGCCGTACAATCTACGTCAGCTCAAAATCCGAGTAACCAGCCCGTGGACAAAAAGGGAATGCCATGAACGAACAAGAACTCCAGGAATGCAAGGCCCTGGCGAAGAAGATCCGCCTCCACTGCCTGCAAATGGTCTGGAACGGCAAGAGCGGCCACATCGGCAGCATGCTTTCCACCGCCGACATCTACCCCGTGCTCTACAGGAAGATTCTGCGCGTGGACCCGGCGAACCCGAAGATGGCCGACCGCGACCGCTTCCTTCTCTCCAAGGGCCACGGCGGGGCCGCGCTTCTCGCCTGTTTGGCAGAGTGCGGCTTCTTCCCTCTTGACTGGCTCGACCGCTACTACTGCGACAACGGCATCCTCTCGGGCCACATCTCGCACCACATTCCGGGCGTGGAGTTTTCCTCCGGTTCGCTCGGTCATGGACTCCCAGTCGGATGCGGCATGGCGATGGCAGCCAGGCAGGCGGGCAGGAATCACCGCATCTTCGTGATGTCGTCCGACGGAGACCTCAATGAGGGCTCAACTTGGGAGGCTGTCATGCTCGCGGGACAGCACGGCTGGGACAACCTGACGATGCTCGTCGACTACAACCGCCTCCAGGCCCTCGGCCGCTCGCGCGACATCATCGACCTCGAACCGCTCGGCCCTAAACTGGAGATGTTCGGATGGCGCACGGCGGAGTGCGACGGACATGACCCCGCCGCCATTGAGAAGACGCTCCTGTCGCTTCCGATTGAGAAGGGGAAGCCCTCGGCCATAATCTTCCGCACCGTGAAGGGCAAGGGCGTGAGCTTCATGGAGGACAACTACAAGTGGCATTACGGCGGGCTCACCGCCGAACTTCTGGCCCAGGCGAAACGCGAAGTGGAGGCGATGGAATAGCATGAGAAAGGCATTCAACCAGGAACTGCTGAAAATCGCGGAGAAGGACCCGCGCGTTTTCATGGTGCTCGCCGACATCGGATACGGGGAGATCGAGCCCTTCGCCGAGAAGTTCCCCGACCGCTTCATCAACTGCGGCGTCGCCGAGCAGAACATGACCGGCGTCGCATGTGGCGTCGCGATGGAGGGCAACATCGCCGTCACATACTCGATTGCCAACTTCCCGACGCTGCGCTGCCTCGAACAGGTGCGCAACGACGTCTGCTACCACGACGCCAACGTCAAGATCGTGATCATCGGCGGCGGCATGGCCTACGGCGAGCTCGGTGTGTCGCACCATTCCACCGAGGACATAGCCATCATGCGGGCGCTCCCGAACATGGTCGTTCTCTGCCCGTGCGATGTGCCCGAGGCGCGCGCCGCGACCCACGCCATGATGGCGTACAAGGGCCCCGTCTATTACCGCTGCGGCTACAAGAACGAGCCCGACATCAACCAGGGCCCCGTCACGGACTTCCGCATTGGCGGCAGCACGCGGCTGCGCGAGGGAAGCGCCGCCACGGTGATGTTTGCCGGTCCCATCGGCTGGAACGCCAAGCGCGCCGTCGAAGGCCTTGCCGCCGAGGGAATCGACTGTCGCCTCGTCAGCCTCTATTCCGTCAAGCCGATAGATAAGGCGCAAATCGTCGCGGCCGCCAAGGAGACCGGCGGCATCGTCGTCGCCGAAGAGCACAACAGATGCGGCGGCATCGGAAGCGCCGTGGCCGAGGTCCTTGCCGACGAAGGCTGCGTCGGCGTCCCATTCCGGCGTCTTGCGCTGCCCGACACCTACGTCACCAAGATCGGCTCGCAGGCGTGGCTCTGCGACCAGTACGGCATCGGCGTCGCGGACATTGCCGCCGCCGTGAAGAGCATCTGCGGCCGCCAATAGGCGAGGAGAAAGCGAAATGGGCAGACTTGATGGGAAAACGGCTCTCGTCACTGGTGGAGCGCAGGGAATCGGTCTCGCGGGTGCTACGCTCTTCGCCTCCGAGGGCGCAAAGGTCTTCATCGCGGACATCAACGAGGCCAAGGGGCGCGAGGCGGCTGCCGGAATCGGCGCGACCTTCCTCCGTTGCGACGTGTCGAAGGCCGACGAGGCCCGCGCGGCAGTCGCCGCATGCGGCCCGCTCGACATTCTCTACAACAACGCAGGCATCTACTGGGCGGGACACGACGCCCGCATCACGGACGTAAGCGAGGACGACTGGGACCGCGTCATCTCCGTGAATCTGCGCAGCGTCTTCCTCTTCTCAAAGTACGCGCTTCTTGGCGGCATGATGGAGCATGGCGGCTCAATCGTCAACACCGGTTCCTCCGCCGGGCTTATCGGCATACCCGACTGCGACGCCTACACCGCCACCAAGGGCGCAATCGTCCAGCTTACAAAATCCATGGCCGCCGAATACGGCCGCTACGGCGTCCGCGTGAACTGCATTTGCCCGGCCGCCATCATGACTCCCATGATGCGGCAGTCCAACCCCGAGAACTCCTCTTTCGACGAAGAGCGCTTTCTCAAGCTTCGCACCCCGCTCCGCCGCTACGGGACGCCCGAGGAAATCGCCCGCGTGGCGCTCTTCCTCGCTTCCGACGAATCCAGCTATCTCAACGGCGCCATAATCGCCGCCGACGGCGGCATCACCATCAACGGAGATTTGTCGAAAATCGACACGGACCGCTAATAGTTTGACGGTTTGACGGTTTGACAGTTTGACGGTTGAACCAACCCACTTCACTAATTCATCACTCCAAGACTCCTCAACCATGAACTCAAAACTCAAGATCGCCGTCATAGGCTGTGGCGGAATAAGCAACTGCCACCTCGGTGGCTACTCTCGCAACCCCAACGTCGAAATCTACGCGATGTGCGACATCAACCGCGCCCGCGCCGAGGAAAAAGCAGCCAAGTACGGCGTCCCGCCGGAACGCGTCTTCGACGACAAGGACAAGATGTTCGCGGCGTTACCCGAGATCGACGCCGTCAGCGTCTGCACCTGGAACAACGCCCACGCGGAATGCACGATCGCCGCCCTCAACGCCGGCAAGCACGTCCTCTGCGAAAAGCCGATGGCCATGAACGCCGCCGAGGCCGCCGCCATGAAGGCCGCAGCCGATAAATCCGGCAAGCTTCTCATGATCGGCTTCGTGCGCCGCCACGGCAACGACGCGGCGGTCGTCCGCGATTTCGTGGAGAACGGCTACTTCGGAGGCATCTACTACGCAAAGGCGCAGTACCTCCGCCGCAACGGCAACCCCGGCGGCTGGTTCGGCGACAAGTCCCGCTCCGGCGGCGGCCCGCTCATCGACCTCGGCGTCCACGTTATCGACCTCGTCCGCTACCTCGTCGGCAACCCGAAGCCCGTCTCCGCCTACGGAGCGACCTTCCACAAGCTTGGAAACCGCCCCGACGTCAAGGGCTCGATGGCGTACCTCTCCGCCGACGCAAAGGACAAGAACCAGGAGATTTGCGACGTCGAGGACTTCGCATCGGCGCTTATCCGCTTCGACAATGGCCTCGTCCTGTCCGTCGAGGCAAGCTTCAGCCTCAATGTCAAGGCCGATAGCGGCAACATCGAGCTCTTCGGCGAAAAGGCAGGCGCGAAGATGGATCCCGAACTCCATCTCTACACGAACGTCAACGGCTACATGGCCAACGTCGACTTTGCCGACAGCACTTCGCTGAGTTTCAACGGCCTCTTCGACAAGGAGATCAACCACTACGTCGACTGCCTTCTCGGCAAGACGAAGTGTATTGCGCCCGCCGAGGACGGCGTGACGCTCATGAAGATACTCGACGCAATCTACGCCTCCGCCGCCTCCGGCCACGAGGTCGTCATTTCGGACTAGGCACCGTCAATAATCTGTTGTCAAGTTGATACCTCGGGACTTCGTAGATCGTAGATCATCTGTTCGGGAAGGTCGTCATTTACTAGAAACATGGACATATAGATGGGCAGGTAGGAAATATTCCCCTTTGCCTTGAAACTGTCGGCATCGAACACGATAGCCTCGTCGATGCCATATTCTAAGGATTCTGCCAACAGATGCGACAGCGCATGGTGCCGTTCGTAGTGCTTGCCGCATTTCACCTCGATTGGCAGGACTTTCCCATTCTTCTCGACTATGAAGTCGACTTCGCCGTGCTTTGCAGAATTATAGTAGTTTGGCCGAAAACCATGCGCCGTCATTTCCTGAGCCACCGCATTTTCAAAAACAGCTCCGAAGTTCATTGTCGTTTCGCCGTTCAGTATCTTGAGTTGAATGCCGTTCATGTAGGTGGCGGCGAGAAGGCCGACATCATTCATGAAAAGCTTGAACAATCGCGGCTTCTCCGATAGCATAAGCGGAATCTTCGGTTCGCCAACGCAGTATGACGGGATGGCGACGCCCGCCTCAATGAGCCAAAGATAAGCGTCTTCCAGCCTTTCAAAACGTTCGCCAGGCTTGACACTGGAGGAGTAAAAACGCTTGTTGCGGTCGCTCAATTCCGGCGCAATTCTGTCGAACACCGCCCTTATCCTAAGCGCTTCGTCTTCGCTGTATTGCGAGATGTCCCGCCGATAGTTCGCGAGGATTGTTTTCTGCACGCCAATGACCGCGCGGATATCCTTCGTGTCGACGTACGTTTGAACGGCCTCCGGCATGCCGCCGGTCACAAGGTAAAGCCTGAAAAGGCGCATCAGCCTGTCATGGTAGAACTTTGCAAGAGGGCGGCGTTCAATCCAGGCCTTGCTCGCCGCCTCCAGCAGTTCTGGTTGTTCTCCATTGGCCCAAAGGAATTCCTCGAAGTCCAGAGGGTACATTTTCGCCTCCTCAAGGAAGCCGACTGGAACAGACCGGACGTTCTTGAGTTCAATGCCCAGAAGCGATCCGCTCAGTATGTAACTGAACCTTCCGTCCTGGACAAGGTATTTGATGAAAGTGACGGCCTCTGGGCACTTTTGTATTTCATCGAAAAAGAAAAGAGTCTTGCCAGGGACGAGTCTTTTCTTCGAAAAGGCGGAAAGGCGTGTGAGGATATCCTGTTCGTCGCCTGAGTTCTCGAAGATTTCGCGCGCTTCCTTAGATTTTACAAAATCAAGTTTGACTATGACATCGAAAAACCGTCTGCCGCATTCCTCGATGATGAAAGTCTTGCCTACCTGTCGTGCGCCATCGATAAGTAGCGCATGACCACGCGCTGCCTTTGCGAAGGCAGCGATTCGTTCCTCAATTTTTCTTTTAAGCATAGATTGCCTCGTTACAAAATATTATACCATATACTTGTCAATTTTCAAAGATTATTAAAGGCTATTCTGTCAATAATCTAGGATTATGAAGGGTGTTTTGTGCCAATTATTGTTTGAAAGGCACGATTCCACCTTCGAGGGCGGTTGTTCGTTCTGCTTTATTCTGCGCTGACGGCAAGCGTCAGCGCAGACCAGGAGGCCGGACCTTGGCCGTCGCGGACTTCGATGAACATCGGTGCGGGATTGAGGAGACCGTCGCGGCGGGCGAGGATGAGCGAGGAGAGCGAGATAAGTTTGTCGAAGAAGCCGAGGAGCGGCTTGTGGTTGTGCATCTGCCCCTTTTCGTCCATGACGACCTGGTGGATGTGCATGCCGTTGCATTCGGTGCCAAGCTGCTCGTACCATGTCCCGACGGGGAAGAGCGTGGAGTAGGGGGCGTTGTTGCGCGCGTGGCCGATGTCGAGGTGGAAACCGATGTTGAGGCTCGGAATCCGGCGGAGGTCGGCGAGGAGTGTCTGACACTCCCCGGGCGTATAGCCGAAGTTGCGGTTGTCCGGCGTCTCCCCGGCTGTCATGTGCATGTTCTCGATGCCGATCGCGATAGCCGTGCCCTCGAGCGGCACGAGGGCGCGGGCGTAGGCGGCCCGGACGAAGCCGGGCCCTCCCATGTCGTATGCCAGAACGGGCATTTTCGGCACATGGAGCGTGACGCGGTCGCAGCCGATGGCGCGCGCCGTTTCGCATGATTTGGCGATGGCGTCGACATTGTCCGCGACGCCATTGGCAAAACGCAGGCTCGGCAGATGCATTGAGAGGATGCGTCCTCCCGCGTCGCGCCAGCGGGCGATGGCCTCGCCTAGTGCGCGCGCGTCATCGCCCCACGACGAGTGGCGGAGTTCAACGGCTTGGATGTGGTTTTCAGTTGCGAAAGCAAGGCCGCCGAATGGGTCGTACATCGTCGAGAGGCCGAGGTCGCGAAGGAAGGCGTCGCGGAATGCGGGCGTCCATTCGGAGGGGCGAATGCCGCGGATTTCGTGGTTGGCCTCGAAGTGCCAGACACCATCCGCATCACGGACAAAAGTAGCAAAGGAGGGCGGTCCGCCAATCGCCTTGTCGGGGTCGAGTCCTCGAAGCACACGGCATGCGCCGCCCTCGCGGACGGCGTCGATGTGCAGATGGCCAGCTACGGTAAGGCCGATGGCGCCGCCGCCGGGCGGGACGTGGGTGACCGCGAGAAGCGAAGGCTTCTCGCGGTCACCCACGTCCCGCCCGGCGCAGTTTGACGGTTTGACGGTTTGACAGTTTGACGGTTGGCCCTCCGAGCACATTCTGCATTCTGCATTCTGCATTCTGCATTCGGATGGATAGCCAGCCGATGAGTCGATGAGGATGACGCCGTCTGGCAGGGGAGCGCGGTTGGAGAGGATGGCGTTGGCGGTCGCGCTTTCGGAGGGTGTGCGCAGTTCGGCGTTGCCGGGGGTGAACCAGACGGGAAGCGGCTGCGAATCGAAAATGGCCCGGAGCTCGGACGCCTCGGCGATCGTTCCGGTGCCAATCATGTCGCCGGCGCAGACAATGCCGTCCGTGCCAAGCGAAAGGGCCGCGTCGAGCGCCTCGCGCAGGACACGGCCCTTCAGTTTCGCCGACCCGCATGTGTAGTGCAGGTCGGCGAATACTGCAAGACGGTTAGTGTGCTTCGACATGGAACGTCTTGCGCTGCTTGAACTCCTGCTGCTTGCCTTCGTTCCACTGCTTGACGGGGCGGAGGTAGCCGACGACGCGGGAGTAGACTTCGGTTTCGCCGCCGCACTTCGGGCAGCTCTCGTGGCGGCCGCGGATGTAGCCGTGCTCGGGGCAGATCGAGAAGGTCGGCGTGACCGTGAAGTACGGCAGGCGGTAGCGGTCGCAGATCACGCGGACGAAGTTCTTGACGGCCTCGGGGTCGCTGGCGGACTCGCCGAGGAAGATGTGCTGCGTCGTGCCGCCGGTGTACTTGGTCTGGATCTCGTCCTGGAGGTCGAGCGTGCGGAAGATGTCGTCCGTGTAGTTCACGGGGAGCTGCGAGGAGTTCGTGTAGAACGGCGCGGAGGAGTCTTCGCTCGCGGACTTGATGTCGGGGAAGTGCTTGGCGTCGATGCGCGCGAGGCGGTACGACGTCCCTTCGGCGGGCGTGGCCTCGAGGTTGAAGAGGTTGCCGGTCTCCTCCTGGAACTGGACGAGTTTCTCGCGCATGAAGTCGAGGACGCGGCACGCGAAGGCGCGGCCCTCCTCGGTTCCGATGTCCTTGCCGAGGAGGTTCGTGCAGGCTTCGTTGAGACCGACGAGGCCGATTGTGGAGAAGTGGTTCTTCCAGTAGCACTTGTTGTGCTGGTAGACGTCGCGCAGGTAGAACTTGATGTACGGGTAGAGGTTGCCTTCGGTAAGATGTTCGAGGACCTTGCGCTTCGTCTCAAGGCTGTTGCGGGCGAGAATCATGAGCGATTCGAGGCGCTCCATGAATTCCTTCTCGTCCTTGGCGAGGTAGCCGATGCGCGGCATGTTGATCGTGACGACGCCGATCGAGCCGGTGAGCGGAGAGGCGCCGAAGAGGCCGCCGCCGCGCTTGCGGAGCTCGCGGTTGTCGAGGCGGAGGCGGCAGCACATGCTGCGCGCGTCGTCGACGTTCATGTCGGAGTTCACGAAGTTCGCGAAGGAGGGCACGCCGTACTTGGCGGTGACTTCCCAGAGGCGGTCGAGGCCCTTGTCCTCCCAGTTGAAGTCCTTCGTGATGTTGTAGGTCGGGATCGGGAACGTGAAGACGCGGCCCTTGGCGTCGCCCTCGCACATGACCTCGAGGAAGGCCGTGTTGAGGATGTTCATCTCCTCCTGGAAGTCGCCGTAGACCTCGTCCTTGAGTTCGCCGCCGATGACCACGGGCTGGTTGGCGAGCGTGGAGGGCGGGTTGAGGTCCATCGTGATGTTCGTGAAGGGCGTCTGGAAGCCGACGCGCGTCGCGACGTTCATGTTGAAGACGAATTCCTGGAACGCCTGCTTGACCTCGTCCTTCGTGAGGTGGTCGTAGCGGATGAAGGGGGCGAGGAGGGTGTCGAAGTTCGAGAAGGCCTGCGCGCCGGCGGCCTCGCCCTGGAGCGTGTAGAAGAAGTTGACAATCTGGCCGAGGGCCGAGCGGAGGTGCTTGGCGGGGGCGCTTTCGGCCTTGCCGGGGGCGCCGGTGAAGCCGACGGTGAGGAGGTCCTGGAGATTCCAGCCGACGCAGTAGACGCTGAGGAGGCCGAGGTCGTGGATGTGCACGGCGCCGCTCATGTGCGCTTCGCGGATTTCGGGGGAGTAGATCTTGTTGAGCCAGTATATCTTGCTGATCTCGCTTGAGACGTGGTTGTTGAGCCCCTGGAGCGAGTAGCCCATGTTGCTGTTTTCCTTGACGCGCCAGTCCATCTTCTCGAGGTAGCCGTCGATGAGGTCGAGGCCTGCGCGGTTGACCATGTCGCGGATGCGGGCGTGCTGTTCGCGGTAGATGATGTACGCCTTGGCGGTCTTGCGGTAGGAGGAGTTGAGGAGGACTTCCTCGACGATGTCCTGCACGTCTTCGACGCTGATCGGCTCCGCGTGGTTGTGGATTGCGGTGATGAGGGTCATCGCGCGGATGGCGAGGTGGTTCGCCTCTGCGGCGTTGAATTCGCCGGTCGCCTCGCCTGCGCGCTGGATGGCGGAGGCTATTTTGCGGGCGTCAAAAGGCTCTTCCGAACCATCGCGTTTGCGCAAGGTCTGTGGAAGTGCGACAAGGTCGTTTTGTTCAGTTGTCAAAGTGGCCATGAGTTCTCCAAAAAGGTGGTCAGTGATTCTCCAAAAGGGTTAGGCTTGTTAAGTTAGGGCAACAGTTCGTTAACGTCAAACGGCAAAGCAAAGGGTTTGTCTTCGGCTATGAAGACATGTAAATACTATATCTTGAGTTGGCCATCGATTGCAAGCACAAAATGTTGGGACGCGAATATTTTTTCTCGATGGCCTGGAAAAGCGGGAAAAAGCAGAAAAATGATACAATAGATAATCTATGTCTTCGCATATGAAAACACTCTCAATTCTCCTTTTCGCCATCTTTTCGGCGGCTCTTCATGCGGCCGTTGCGCCAGTTGTCATAATACATGGTGAAAAATCCCTGGCCGACGCGGGCGAACGGCGCTTCGCCCTCGTTCTCGCCCGCCATGCGGCGAGATGGTACCGCGATGGAGGCCTCACCGCAGACGTAGCCTCGGACGCCGACCTTGCCACTACGCTCAAAGGGCGCAAAATCGCGCTCCTGGTCCACTGCGCCGACCCTGACGCCACACAGCTCGCGCACATTCGCCGTTTCGTCGCCTCAGGTGGCAAGTTGATTGTCACCTTCTCAACCTCTTCCGGCCTTGCCGAAATCATGGGCGTGGCAAATGGCCGCTACGTCCGCAATTCGGGAGGCCTCTTCTATTCGATGCACTTCGTCTCCGACCGCCCAAGCAACATCCCGTCGGCCATACGGCAGTCATCCGCGAACATAGTCTCCGCCGCTGCAATACCGGGCAAGTCCCGCGTCCTCGCATGGTGGGCCGACAGCAACGGCCGAGCAACCGCGAACCCCGCATGGCTGGCGAGCGACGCGGGCTTCTGGATGACGCATGTCCTGCTCGCGGACGGAGACGCCTCGGGCAAGTCGCGACTGCTCATCGCGCTCTCGGCGCATCTCTGTCCAAGTCTCTGGATGGACGCGGCAAGGGCTCGTCTCGCCGTCGCCGGCTCTGCTGGCCCGTGGCGCGGTCCGGACGACGCCATGCGCAAGACGGCCTCGCTGCGCGACACGCCCCGCAACCACAGGCTCCGCATGCAGCTCAAGCAAGCCAAGCAGATCCAAACGGATGCGCAGGCGATGCTGAAGAAAGGGCGCGGCGCCGTGGCGTGGATGCTCGCCAACGACCTCGACCACGCGATGACGGACGCCTACGGAATCATGCAGCAGCCGATTCCTGGTGAAATACGCGCCGTATGGGACCATTCATGCCAGGGCCTCTATCCGGGCGACTGGCCGCGCACATGCCGCGCGCTGAAGGAGGCCGGCATCACGGACATTCTTGTCAACGCCGCTGGGCCAGGTTTCGCGCACTGCAACATCTCCGCGTTTCCGCATTCGCCGCTCTACGACGCCTCCGGCGACCAGCTTGCCGCCTGCGTGAAGGCCGCCCACCGCTACGGCATCCGCGTACACGCCTGGCTCATCTGCTGCAGCACAACTCAGGCGACGGCGTCGCGTCTCGCCAAGTACCGCGCCGACGGGATGCTTCTGGAGTCGACCGACGGCAAGACCGGCCCGTGGCTCGACCCGTCTTCAACTGCGGCCCGTGCCAAAATAGTAAAAGCGGCTGAAGAACTTCTTGTGAAATACGCCATCGACGGAATACACCTCGACTTCATCCGCTATCCGGACTACTACGGCTCGCTTGGCAAGGGCACGAGGGAGAGGTTCGAGTTGTCGCGCGGCAAGAAGGTCGCATCATGGCCGGAGGACGCGAAGAAGTCGCCGGTTTTCCGCGAGCTCGTGCGCTGGCGCACGGCGCAGGTCACCGCGCTCGTCGCGGACATCCGAACAATGCAGCGCCGTCGCGCTCCCGGCAAGCTTGTCACCGCGGCAGTCCTTGGCAAGTACCCGACGTGCATCGAGTCCGTGGGGCAGGACTGGATGTCATGGCTTGAATGCGGCTACATCGACTACGTCTACCCTATGAACTACATGGAGGACATGGCGAAGTACGCCGAGCTGCTCGCCGTCCAGCTCAAGAAGCGCAACGTGGCGACGCGCGTCGTCGGCGGCATCGGCGTCACCGCCGCCGAGAGCCGACTCGAAGCGGACGACGTCATCGACCAGATCAACGCCCTTCGCGCCGGCCGCGCAGCGGGCTTCGCGCTCTTCGACCTCGACACGACGCTTGTCAAGGACATACTGCCCGTTCTGCGCCTTGGGGTCACGGACGTCGAGACGGCCGCGGTCCCAAGACGTGGCACGGGCAGATAACAGATAACGGATAACAGATAACAGATGAGTTGCGCCACTAATCACTAATCACTAACCACTGACCACTAACTACTGACCACTCTTGAACCTCTACGTCCACATCCCGTTCTGCGCCGCGAAGTGCCGCTATTGCGGATTCTATTCCGTTGTGCCGCGAGGCGATGAGATGGCGCGCTATGTGAGGCTCCCGGCGCGAGAGGCGAGGCTGCGCCCGCAGGACTTCCCGGACGCGCCCGAGACCATCTACTTCGGCGGCGGTACGCCAAGCCTTCTCGGAGCGGACGGATTCGCCGAACTCGTCCGCTCGTTGCGCGATGATGCGGGTGTCGGTTTTCGCAACGCGTCGGAATGGACAGTCGAACTAAATCCCGCGTCCGTGACGCGCGACCTTCTCCTCACAATGCTCCGCGAGGGCGTGAACCGCCTCAGCATAGGCGCGCAGAGCTTCTGCGACGCCACGCTGTCGCGCATCGGGCGCATTCACAACGCCGAGGCAATCGGCCGCGCCTTTGAACTCGCCCGCGCCGAGGGATTCGACGACATCGGCCTCGACCTCATCGCAAACCTTCCCGGCGTCACGGACAATGAATGGCGAGGCACAGTCTCTAAGGCGCTCCGCCTCAAGCCGCGCCACATCTCCGTCTACGCGCTGATTGTGGAGCCAGGGACGCCCTTCGCCGATGCCGACGCGCGGGGCGAACTTGGTCCGCGCCTTGACGATGACGCTGAGATGGACTTGCTTCATACCACAGCGGAGCGACTCGCGTCGGAGGGTTTCGTGCGTTACGAAATCTCGAACTACGGACTGCCCGGCTTCTTCTGTCGCCACAACCTCGCCGTCTGGCACGGGGAGGACTACACGGGGCTTGGCCCGGCCGCGTCATCGCGCAACGGACTTGTACGGCGCACCAACGCGGCCGGCTTGGAAGGTTATGAAAAGACGCTGCTTGCGGGCGGCCTTCCTCCCGCCTCGAACATGGAGACGCTCGACGCCCTCGCGGACGCCACCGAGCGCTTTCTCTACGGATTGCGCCTAAGGGAAGGCGTCTCGCCGGAAGCGTTCGCAAAAAAACACGCCGCCACGGCGGCTAGGGTGGGGGAATGGGAGCGGAAGCTTTCGGCGCTTGAGACGTCTGGGATAGTCGAACGCCTCGATGGTGCCGATGGCTCGCCATCTTGGTGCCTCACGCCGCGCGGCACCGAGGTCTGCGACGCCGTTCTGGCAGAATTGACATGAGGGATAAGTTGTTTGGCCGTTTCAATTGGGGTTTATCGTTTCCGCCACACCTTAGGTTCTGCCGCGGGGCGTCCCGTTGAACTACTCCCCAACGTTGTTGCTGCACTTTTTCCTTGCATAGTCTTGGCAATATGCTAAAATAATAACTACTTTTCTTCCATTTTCTGGAGTCAAACTTATGCCTTCACGCTTTTCTTATCTGGCTATTGCGTCTTGGATTATGGCGTCTGTTGCAGTTCTTGTTTTTCTAGGCTGCGAATGGGGCGGCGCGCATGATAACACCTGGAATGACGGCTATTCATGGGCCAATTTCACTGGAACCTATCGGTTCGTGAATGCTGTGTATTATCTGCCGACGGCCTCAAGTGACTCTGACTCGGATTCGGAGAGCAAGCAGATTAAGTCGGCAATGGGTTTCGCAAAGGATACCAATTATCCCATCTACAATGGTCAGGCTAACGGCAGAATGGATGCTCAAACCAAGGCGAGCGGTACATTTTCGGTTGTCATGGGTTTGGTTCCAGGATCCGTGGAAATGACGGTGTCGTGCACGAAGAAAAGCGGAACGGCAAAAATCACCTCCGATTCCTCGAATAATTTGATCTACAAGGGGCAGTCAGTCGGCTCCGTGACCGAATCCGGCACATGGAGCTTCTCGCTTCCTCTTGCCGCAGGGGCCCAAGCCGGCGACTGGATTAGCATTACTTACAAGTATAAGGGCACCCCTACGGGCAGTAGCAGCAGTAGCAGCAGCAGTAGCAGCAGTAGCAGTAGCAGCAGCAGCAGTAGCAGCAGCAGTAGCAGCAGCAGTAGTAGCAGCAGTAGCAGCAGTAGCGGCAGCGGCGGAATTAACGCCGTCTACCTCTCCTTCCTCAAAGTCACGCAACAGGGCAACAAAATCACGATGATTGGCGACAGCGGCATGGTGTACAAAGGTCAGCTCACTGGGGCCAGCACGAGCAAGGACGGCTATGTCGCAGCACAGCAGGTTCGCCTGAGCTTCGAGGTTACCTCCGCGACCGGCAACATGAAGATTACCGGCCATTTCTCCGGTGTCTGGTCCGGGGCCAATGACAAACAGTACGGTGTCCTTTCCGAGCGCACGATCCAGGGCACGCACAATCGTGCTGGCAACTTTGTAGGAGCCGCCGCTGATACGACGATCAAGGTGCCTAACATAACAATCAGTGAAGTTGGCGTCAATTCGGTCGATTCATCCAATTCATCAGGCGAGTAGTGCCAGCAATTGAAGTGACATCAATATGCTTTTTGGAGACAAGTCTATGCATTCTCGAATCTCTTACCTGTCCATCGCATTAGTGGCGATTCTGGCTTTTTCGGGTTGTGAATGGGGCGGCGCGCATGATAACACCTGGAATGACGGCTATTCATGGGCCAATTTCACGGGGACCTACCGGTTCGTGAAGGCGGTGTATTATATGCCGCTGCCATCAAGTGATTCGGATTCGGATTCGGAGAGCAAACAACTCGTCTCGTTCAATGGGTTTGCAAAGGATGTGGCCGCCGCGGAATACAATGGTCAGGCGATTGCCTCCATGTCTTCCCCTACGAGCGCCGGCGGTTCATTTTCAGTGGCCAATGGCCTTGTTCCTGGCTCCGTTGAGATGACTGTGTCCCTCAAGAAAGGCGGCACCGCGGTCATCATTTCCGATGAGGCAAACAATTTGATCTACAAAGGGGAGACTGTTGGCACTGTGACCAAAGCCGGCACATGGAATTTCACGCTTCCTGTCACTGCAAATGCCTCGAAGGGCGACAGCATCGTAATGAATTACAAGTATTATGGGACTGGTGACGAGGATCCGACCAAACCGGACAACGCCGTATACCTTTCCTTCCTCAAAGTCACGCAGCAAGGCAACAAGCTCACGATGACCGGCGACAGCGGCATGGTGTACAAAGGCCAGCTCACGGGCGCCAGCACAAGCAAGGACGGCTATGTCGCGGCGCAGCAGATTCGCCTGAGCTTCCAGGTCACCTCCGCCACTGGCAACATGACGATCATCGGCCATTTCTCCGGCGTCTGGTCCGGAGCGGCAGACAAGCAGTACGGCGTCCTTTCCGACCGCACAATCCAGGGTACGCACAATCGTGCCGGCAACTTTGTCGGCGTTGCCGCGGACACGACAATCAAGGTGCCTGACATCACCATCAGCGAAGTTGGCGAAAACTCAGTCAGCGAGAGCACGGCCAGCGAGTAGAAGTCATACTTTTAAAAGGGGCCGGGCATTGCCCGGCCCCAATCCGTTTTATGAACATCAATTGGAACAAGTCCCTCAAGGGCCGCTCGCTTCTCAACGTCCGCAGCTTCACAGACGCCGAAATGCTTGAGCTCATCGACCTCGCAATCGCGCTCAAGGCGCGCAAGCACGCCGGCATCCGCGGCGATCTCCTCCATCGGCGCAACATCGTGTTGATTTTCGAGAAGGGTTCGACGCGGACGCGCAATTCCTGCATCGTGGCCGCCCAGGACGAGGGTGGATGCGCGCAGTACATTGGCGGCCATGAGTCCCACTTCGGCCACAAGGAGAGCGTAAAGGACTCGGCGCGCGTCCTCGGGCGGCTGTACGACGGCATCCTTTTCCGCGGCTTCAAGCAGGATACCGTGGAGCTGCTGGCAAAGTACAGCGGCGTGCCCGTCTGGAACGGCCTCACGGACGAATCCCATCCCACGCAGATACTAGCGGACCTCATGACGCTTCGCGAGGCCTTTGGCGACATCCGTGGGAAAAAGCTCGTCTACATGGGCGATGGACGCAACAACGTGGCGAATTCGCTCATGATGGGCTGTGCGAAGGCCGGCGTCAACTATGTCAACTGCACGCCCAAGGAGCTTCTGCCGGATCCCGAACTTGTCAAATGCGCGATGGTAATCGCGGCGCACAACGGCTCCACCATCGCCGTCGAGAACGATCCCGCAACCGCCGTCCGCGGCGCAAACGCCTTGTATACGGACGTCTGGGTTTCAATGGGCGAAGAGGCCAAAACGGCGGAGCGCCTGCGCCTCCTGCGCCCGTACCAGGTGAACATGGACCTCTGCCGCGCCACCGGCAACCTCGGCGGCGAATTGGTCTTTTTGCACTGCCTTCCCTCCTTCCACGATTCGAATACCGAGGTATCGAAGGATACCGGCGCCCAGGAGGTGACGGACGAAGTCTTCGAGGCTCCGTTCTCAAAGGTTTTCGATGAGGCCGAGAACCGCATGCACACCATCAAGGCGCTGTTCGTCTCGGCGCTTGCCGAGCCGTGACAACGCTGTGCGAATACTCGTGGTAAAACTCAGCTCCCTCGGCGACATACTACATGTTCTGCCGACGGTCCACGAGTTGCGCGCGCAGCTGGACGCTGAAATCGACTGGGTCGTGCATCCCGAGTTTGCCTCGCTCGTCCGCTGCTTTGCCGACGTCGACAACGTCCTGACCTTTCCACGCCACCACGTCTTACGCGACCTGCGAACCTCGTTGCGTGAACTTCGGGCGCGGGAATATGACTTGGTGGTCGATCTCCACGGCCTCTTCAAGAGCGGCCTTGTCGCACGTCTGGCGCGCGGAAAGCGCAGAATCGCGCCTTCATACGCGCGCGAATGTTCATCCATCTTCTTCCGTGAGCGCGCCGGACGTTTCAACCGCACCCGCCACGCCGTCGAGCAAGCCTTCGACACGCTTGACTACCTCGGCCTCAAACGCCCTAGTGGCACATTACGTGCCGCGTTGCGTCCGCTTGAAGGCGCGGCGAACACGACAATCCCCGATTTTCCTGAAGGCTTACGGACAATTGCCTTTGCGCCAGTCTCTCGTTGGCCGTCAAAAGACTGGCCGGTCTCGCGCTACGGCGAACTGGCGGCATTGCTTCTCAAGAGGGACCCGTCCTTGCGCATTGTCATTGTCGGCGGCAAGGCCGACATCCCCGTTGGAGATGCAATTGTGTCTAAGGCGGAGGCCGCAGACACAAAACGCTTATTCAACCTCTGCGGCAAGACATCCATCGCCGAATCGCTCGCCCTTCTGGCGAAATGCGACCTCCTTATTGCCAACGACACCGGTCCGGTGCACATGGCCGCCGCCGTCGGCACGCGTTGCCTCGTTCTCTTCGGCCCTACCCGCCCCGACTGGACCGGTCCCTACGGCGAAGGACACCGCATCATCATGCGCGACCTGCCATGCCAGCCCTGCCTCAAGCACCGCTGCCCGCGCGGCGACCACGCCTGCATGGAGTCAATCACCGCTGCCGAAGTAGCTTCTGCTGTCCCATAAGACAATATTTCGGAAATGACGCCGTTATTGGCACTTGAAAACTGAATGCATATTCAGTAAGATGAATGTGCATTCAGTTCCCAGCATGAAGGAGGATTTCCAGTGAAAGGCAAAACTCTATTTGGCATCTTGGCAATTGCCGCCATTGGCGCGGCAGTCTTCACGGCCTGCTCAAAAAAAGACAAGGACGGCGCGGCCGCGCTTGTTTTCACAACGGCTGAGACGAAGTCCGGCTCGGTTGTGCAGACTGTCGCCGCCACCGGCACCATCGAGCCTGAGGAGCTCGTTGACATTGGCGCGCAGGTTTCCGGCAAGATCCTCTACTTCGGTAAAGGCCTTGGCGGCGAGGAACTCGACTACTGTTCGACCGTCACAAACGGCATGCTCCTCGCGAAAATAGATGACGTGACATACGTTGCCGACCTCAACGTCGCGCGTGCGCAGCTCAAGCGCGCCGAGGCATCCGTAGCGGTGGCGAAGGCCTCGCTTAAGGAGGCGCAGGTCCGTCTTGGCCAGGCGAAGCGCGAGTGGGAGCGCGCCCAGAACATCGGTGTCGGACTCGCCCTTTCGCAGACGGCCTACGACAACTACCGCACAAGCTTCGAGACCGCGGATGTTTCCGTCACCATGGCGGAGGCCCAGCTCCAGCAGGCCGAGGCTAGCGTCATCGAAGCGCAGGCAAGCGTCGAAAAGGCCGAGCGCAACCTCTCCTACTGCGACATCGTCTCGTCGGTTGACGGCGTCATCATTGACCGCCGCGTCAACGTCGGCCAGACGGTCGTCTCCTCGATGAGCGCTTCCTCGCTCTTCCTCGTGGCGCGCGACCTCCGCCGCGTCCAGATTTGGGTGGCCGTCAACGAGGCCGACATCGGCAGCATCCGCGAGGGCGGCCCCGTCACCTTCACGGTCGACACCTTCCCCGGCCGCACCTTCAAGGGCACGGTGCGCCGCATCCGCCTCAACGCGACAATCACGTCGAATGTCGTCACCTACACGGTTGAAATCGTCACGGACAACACGGACGGCACGCTCCTGCCCTTCCTCACCGCAAACGTGCTTTTCGAGACTGCGCGCGCAGATGGTGGACTCTCCGTTCCCTCGAAGGCCCTCCGCTTCTCACCCGACGGCAGGCCAGACGGCAAGACGGTCTTCGTCCTCGACTCCAACGGCATGCCGCGTCCGATTAAGGTCGAAGTCCTGCTCGACAACGGCCTCGATGCCTCCGTCAAGGGCGAGGGCCTTGCCGCCGGTGCTCGCGTCGTGACCGGCGTGACGCGCCGCTCATCCGCGAAGTCGGCCAAAAGCGCCTCGGGCAACACCGACGGTGCCAGCCCTTTCATGCCGAAGATGCCCAAGCCGCCAAAGCGCGGCGCCGGCGGCCCACCGCCACACTAAGGCCTTTTGTCCGTTTATTCGTGGCTCTCTGGTAGGGACGCGCCCATGGCGCGTCCGCGGACGTTTCGTGGAAGCGTCCCTACCAAGCGCCCCAAACGCGCCAAAAGCCATCCGGAATATGATAGAATGTAATTATGCCGGACATTTCGGCAAAGGAACCTGACACCATGCAAATCAACCAGCAGCAACTCAATCTGGTCAATCGCCAGATCGGACGTCTTATCGCCGCCGACAACTTCTACGGGCGCCGCCTCAAGGAGGCGGGTGTCACCGGCGTCAAGACCGTCGAGGATTTCCAACGCCTGCCCTTCTCCGAAAAGCAGGACCTTCGCGACGCCTATCCTCTCGGCCTCATGACCTGCCGCGAGGAGGAGGTCGTGCGCATCCACTCGTCTTCCGGCACGACGGGCATGCCCGTGATCATCCCGTACACCGCCAAGGACGTAGACGACTGGGGCGAGATGTTCAAGCGCTGCTACGAGTTCGCGGGATGCACAAACCGCGACCGCATCCAGATTACCCCCGGCTACGGCCTCTGGACCGCCGGCATCGGCTTCCAGAACGGCTGCGAGAAGCTCGGCGCCATGGCAATCCCAACCGGCCCCGGCAACACCGACAAGCAGCTCCAGATGATGATGGACCTCAAGAGCACCGTCATCTGCGCCACCTCCTCCTACGCGCTCCTTCTCGCGGAGGAGATCGAGAAGCGCGGCATCCGCGACCGCATACACCTCCGCAAGGGCGTGATCGGCTCCGAGCGCTGGGGCGAGAAGATGCGCAAGCGCATTTCGTCCGAACTCGGAATCGAGCTCTACGACATCTACGGCCTCACCGAGATCTACGGTCCCGGCATCGGTATCAACTGCATCCACGACACCGGCATGCACTACTGGGACGACTACCTCTACCTTGAGATCATCGACCCCGCCACCGGCGAGAACGTTCCCGACGGCGAACCTGGCGAAATCGTCATCACCACACTCGTTAAGGAAGGCGCGCCGCTCATTCGCTTCCGCACTCATGACATCTCGCGCATAATCCCCGGCGAATGTCCCTGCGGCAGCCGCTTCCCGAGAATAGACGTCATCACGGGCCGCAGCGACGACATGATGAAGATCAAGGGCGTCAACGTCTTCCCGAAGCAGATCGAGGAGGTCCTCGGCCTCTTCCCCGAACTCTCCAGCGAATACCAGATCCGCATCTCCCACCTCGACGGCAAGGACAGCATGCGCATCTACGTGGAGTCCGCCGGGACAAACGACTTCCAGGCGCTCCAGAAGAAGGTCGCCGAGACCGTCAAGAGCAAGATAGGCTTCACACCGCTCGTCTATGTCGTCGAACTCGGCTTCCTCCCGCGCAGCGAGAAGAAGTCGAAGCGCGTGATTGACGAACGCTTCCAGTAGTACGCCGCGCCATTGCGGCAAGTTTAAGCAACAAAGGAGTTTCAAATGCTTGTCAACATGAAGCAAATGCTCACGGACGCCGCAAAGGGCGGCTACGCCGTGGGCGGGTTCAACTGCGCCTCGCTCGAGTCCGCCATGGGCGCCGTCCGCGCCTCCGAGCAGCTCGGCATACCCTTCGTCCTGCAATTCGCCCCCGTGCACGAGCAGTACATCCCCATGGCCGTCGCAGGGCCGATCATGCTGCAGCTTGCCAAGGCGGCGAAGACCCCGATTGCCGTGCATCTCGACCATGGCGCGACCATCGAGGTATGCCTAAAGGCGCTTGCCATGGGCTTCACATCGGTCATGTTCGACGGATCGGGCCTGTCATTCGAGGACAACGTCCGTTGCACAAAGTTCATCAGCGAAACGGCCCACGCGCTCGGCTCCACGGTCGAGGCCGAACTCGGCGCAATGCCGCACAACTACAAGGACGAACTCGGCGAATACCGCCCCGAAGACTTCTACACGCGCCCCGAAGAGGCCGCCTCCTTCGTAAACGAGACCGGCGTTGATGCGCTGGCCATTTCGTTCGGCACGGTCCACGGCGTCTACAAGGCCACCCCAAAGCTGTCATTTACGGTGGTCGACGCCGTCCGCGAGGCGACCAATGGCCTGCCGCTCGTAATGCACGGCGGCTCCGGCCTCTCGGCCCAGGACTACGCAGAGGCCGTTTCGCGCGGCATCTGCAAGATCAACTACTACACCTACGGCGCAATCGCCGGGGGACGTGCTGTTTCCGAACTGGCGGCCTCCGTGCCGGCGGGCAAGCTCATGTTCCATGACGTGGCCGTCCGCGCAACAGAGGCCCTTGCCGAGGATGTCGCCCGCGCCATGCGCCTCTTCGCGCCCGCGAAAAGGTTCTAGGGGTCAGATTCTAGGGATTGGGGACTGATAGAAGTCCGCCCTTTTCGCGCGTATATGCGCGCGTATGCGCGCATTTGCACACGCGCGCGAAAAATTTGGTATAATTATTTCGTCATTTTCAGGGGCCGTGCGCTTCGCGGACGGCCCCATGCTCATACTCTGGAAGAAGAACCATGGCGGAAGAAGAAAACCTGCAGGAAGGCATCAAGGTCGAAGGCGACTACAATGCCGAGCAAATCCAGCATCTCAAGGGTCTGGAGGCCGTGCGCATGCGCCCGGCAATGTACATCGGGGACACGTTCGAGAAGGGCTACCACCACTGCGTCTACGAGGTGGTCGACAACTGCATCGACGAGTTCATGGCCGGCTACGGCAAGAACATCGACGTCACCCTCAACGCGGACGGCTCGTGCACCGTCGCGGACGAGGCACGCGGCATCCCCGTCGACATGCACCCGACGGAACACCGTCCCGCCATCGAGGTCGTGCTCACGGAGCTCCACGCGGGCGGCAAGTTCGGCACCGGCGGCTACCAGGTCTCCGGCGGCCTCCACGGCGTCGGCGTCAAGTGCGTCAACGCCCTCTCCGAGTGGATGGAGGTCGAGGTCCGCCGCGACGGCAAGCGCCACCGCATCCGCTTCTCGCGCGGCAAGATCACCGAGCCGCTCCATGTCGTCGGCCCCGCGGAAGGCACCGGCACGACGATCACCTTCTACCTCGACAACACAATCTTCAAGGAACCCGACGGCTCGTCCTGCTCCTTCAAGTGGGACATCCTCGCCAAGCGCTTCAACGAGCTCGCCTTCCTGAACCCCGGCGTCAACATCCGCTTCACCGAGGAGGCCACCGGCCGCCGCCAGGAGTTCTGCCACGCCGACGGCATCACCGGCTACGTCAAGGCCCTCAACCTCGGCGCCGAACTCACCACGCCGTCCGTCATCGAAATCGGCGGCTCCGAGAAGATCGGCCACAACGACGCCACCGGCCGCGACCTCATCGTG
>JAEEGG010003997.1_pt1 | contig 36102 bp, 36 predicted proteins | sample 9134161 | NCBI WGS metagenome assembly JAEEGG01 (sample SAMN16246543, study PRJNA631951) | gut metagenome | biome: gut microbiome; feature: rumen; material: CR-attached | host: Bos | place: Iran: Karaj | collected 2018-10
TTCATGGCGTCTCCTTGTTAAAAATCGTGGCCCAAAAATGGCCCAAAAATGCTCAAAGGTGAGCGAACTCGTTTGCAAAGATACGCAATAGAAAGCACTCCTGCAAGGGTTTACGAAGGGTGTTGTGCTTGGTTTACGATTCTCGTCCTCTCCGCAAAAATTCATTACAGAGCGTCCTGTGATGGGTTTTCCGTAAATAATGGAATCTCAGCTAATCTTCAATACTTCCAAGACGCGAAACAACCATGATAACTCATATCCATCATAAGAATTATTACCATATTCAATAGCCCTATCAAGTTCTTCCTTCTTTATCAGGGCTTCATCATGGGTTAGAGTTGTTTTCTTTGTCACTGAATCATAGATACTCTCTGACCTAAAACTACGGTCGTTATTATACGACACAATCAGTTTACCAAGTAATGAAATCATAGCCTCATGGTCACTTCTGCTATTATATGGATCTGACTTTTTATCCAAAAGTTTCAGATAATTCGTTTGGAAAATATTAAGAAGTTCTTGACAAGACAACTTATGCTCCTTTAGCGCAGTATAGAATGAATAATCGAAGAAACGCAAATACGTCACAAACAGACTGAGTATCGGATAGTAATATGTTTTGGGGCCTGTATTCCTAAGAGATATTTTCGTGAAAGCGGTGATGCGTTCCAATTGGCGAAGTGTCAAACCCTTTTTAGTTCCCAAGGATGCAAGAAACCATTTGAAGTCCTCCGATTGGTTTCTGAATCTAGTATATTGCAGTCGTTCTTCAGACTCAAAGAACTCCGCTAACTGATAATAGTCATAAAGATGTTCGCAGAATTTGGAATAGTCAGGAGATGGAATATTGATTTCCAATTCAAAGAACCTACGAAGGTACTCCGCAGCGTTCATCCTTTCATTTCCATAGAAGCCACAAATGGAATCCTCCAAATGCTTTTTATCCACGGCGCAAACAAAAACGATATTCCGGACGATAAAGAAATGCTTGAGTACTTCCAACATCCTTACTGCATAATCCGGCCTACAGCGATCAAGTTCATCAATAATGAAAACCAAGGGCTTCCCGTTGTCACTTCCTTGATTTACATTCCATGCTAGATTTTCCAATGCTTCCTTCATAGTACTCATTGACTTTTCCTTCCCATCAAATGAAGCAACTGCTTGCTCAAATGCTTGTCCAGTCTGTTCTTCGATGGCTTGTGATACCTCTCCGACATAATTGTCGAGCACTGCTCGTCCAATTACATGAAATAATTGAAATGGCCGCTTAACAAACTCTTTGGCCGTGCTAAGGACATTATCTAGTGCTTCTTTCGACACGCCTTTATTACAGGCCCTTTTTATACAAGCAATTACAGCTATCAATGGATCTTCAGCCCATTCTGTTTCCCAGGCATTCAATAAAACTGTAGGATAATGCTCGTCTTCCAAAGATTGCTTCCACATCTTCAAGAATGTAGTCTTTCCAGATCCCCATTCCCCCGTAAGGGCAATGGTCCCGCCTAGATCGATACTATCCACAATTGACGTAAGGGCTTTACCAGCATCTTCTCTACCTGTAGAGCAATATCTGAAAGGGTCCCCAGACTCAATTATCGGTTCTGCGTGCTTTAATTGCATATCTCTATCCGTCCTTCTTAGATTAAAAAAAAGTATCCCATCCACTAGTCGGGATGGGATAATGTCAAAGGTCTAACGATAACTGTCCAAGAGGAATAGTCCTCTGGTATGGTTTGCGCTCCTCGCCAGAATATCGAAAAATGGCATCGGCCACGAAATAGCCAAGATTAACAGGAACGGCATTTCCTATCATCTGTTCAACATCGGTTTTAGTCCCATCAAAAGAGAAATCCTCCGGAAATGTTTGGATCATGCTGCGCTCCTTGGTTGTCAATGGTCTTATCCCATCCGTTGATTGCACTGGATCCCCTGGATGCGGCTGATAGCCTTGTGGAATGGGTCGGTTAACACCACGGATGGTAGCGCTAGGTTCGTCTACACTGAATATCCCCCTGCGGACATAACTCCTAGGATGCCGGTAGTAGTACTTGATATCAAGCTTATCTCCGAAGTATTCAGCAACGGTCATTTCATGGTCTGAGAGGCCTTTCAGCAGGTCTTCCCTCATGAAGTCATCTTCGGCACCGAGTTTTCCTATCATAACAAAGCGCTTGCGTCGCTGAGGGACTCCGCATCGTGCTGCATTAAGAACTTGATGGGTCGTGCCGTAGCCTGCTGCATGGAATATCTCCAAGGCATCAACAAGTTTATTCGTTTTGAGAATACGTTCAACATTCTCCATAACGAACCACTGAGGATGTATCGCACTTACGATTTGCGCATAACAGACGGTAAGATCACCTCTACCATTATCCTCGTTACGCTTTCCGGCAGAAGAGAAATCCTGACAAGGAGGCCCGCCAATGATCATGTCTGGATTGTAGGGTTTAATCTTAGAGACAGATTCATCAATGTTCGACAAGTCAAGTCTGACGGCAGGATGGCTGAAATTATTGCTGTAAACCGCCAGTGCATCAGGCCAGTTGTCGAAACCAGCAACAACATCCATCCCAGCCTTTTCAAATCCAAGGCTGAGTCCACCGCAACCGCAAAACAAATCGACTACTTTCATCATGCAAATAATTCTGGATGGCTCACGAGATACGCATCAAAACGTCGTTCCGGTCGTAAAAACTTCTGTCCGTCTCCAAGGATAATGTTCTTAATTTCGTATTTAGAAATTCGCGGGTTCTCTAAATATGGGCATTTCATCATGGGATTCGTCTGCTTGCCGTTAATAGCGAAAGCCTTGTCTGTTTTGAATGTATAGGCAAGGGAGTTAACGATATCGGTGTAATTGAACCTACCGTATAAAGAGAAGTCCCACAGCATTTTGTAAATCCAAATAATGGTCCTTTGATTGCGAGAGATAACATCATCAGGCTCATCTTCCCGCAGGGCCATCTGTATCACCGAAAGGTTTGACCAGACAAAGACATCCAGACAGTTGTCCTCTAAATCGGTCAGGGCGCGATTTGTCTTCCAGATAGGCTGTAAAATAAGCGGCTTCTGTTTTCTGGCTAAATCGGAGGACACGTTTAGGACTGCTGCCTTAATCTTGTTATAATGAGGAATTACTTGACTCGGCGAACTCCAATCCTTGATTTCTTCACCTATTGTATTCAAAAGGGCGTGCAGTTTATTCTTCCCTTTTTGAGAATCATAACAAGAACAAATACTACAGGCTACGAAAAGGATTGTAGGTGAACGCACCACTATCTCGCTGCCATAATCAGCGTCAAGAAGGTCTTTCGTTGAAGAATCAGGAAGTGTCGTCAGCTTGACTTCCAGTCCACTTACGGGGCTATTGTTGGAGCGGTCAATCATTACCAAGTCAATCTTTTCCTTGGTATCAGCCGTATAATACTGCTCATAAGGGAAGTAGCCTGCCTCGTAATCGTAATATGCATTATCGCTGAGCGGATCAATTCCAAGGAGCTTTGAGGCTGGAATTGATTTATGAACGATTGCATTATTCTTGTCAGTGCAAATGAAAACGGGCTCAACTTCTTTTGAACTCATATAAGCAACTAAAGATGCCGGAAATGAACTGTTAAACATGTTCTTTCCCCATGCATCCTCAAAGCGATAGTCTCTACTTGAATGCTTCTGTCCGTACAGTCCCGGTTCAACACCGGCTTTCAAATAAACTATTTCCTTAACCTTCTTGACCATAAACCAAACAATCATATTTCATAGTCACAAATATAGTAAAAAGCAGCCGATTACAGAAATAATGGGTATATTGCATTAGACTTAACATGCCTGATAATCTGTCATACGAACAGCGCCATAAAGCTATGGCTGCAATCCACTCCATTTCCACAAGGCCGGAGCTTAAACTGCGTCTTGCCCTATGGCATCGGGGCTTCCGCTACCGTGTGAATGTCAAGCTCCTCTTGGGCACACCCGATATCGTCCTCCCTAAGTATCACACCGTCATATTCATCCACGGCTGTTTCTGGCACGGGCACAATGGATGTAAGTATTACACTATTCCTAAGACAAACACGGTTTTTTGGACGGCTAAGGTTGCCAGAAACCAGGAGCGAGACCAAAAGGTTTGGCGGGAATTGGAGGCAATGGGTTGGTCTGTCATCATTGTATGGGAGTGTGAGCTGAAAAAGACGGTTTTCGACAATACTATCGAGAGAGTTGTGTCACGAATCAAATTAAATGGTGAAAAGCATCAAGCTGAGAAGGAAGGCCGCAGGGCTGCAAGGAAAGAATACTTGTCCAATAGGAAGGCCCAGAAGAAAAGGGAGGCAGCTTCGCTGAAAGAGGCCAAGTCATTTCTTAATTAGCCTTACTATTTTCATCCATTTCATCTGCTCTAAACATTGTTTGGCGCTCCGACTGTATATGGTCGATTGTAAAGTAATATTCGACACCTAATCCATTGTAGGGGTATTGATTGCTCTTACCTTTGTGCACAGCAATCCTTGGTTACTATGGCAAAGACAATCGGACAATTAATCGAAGAAGAAGTTAGAAGGCAAGGAAGAAACATTACTGCCTTTGCTGATGAAATATGCTGCACACGCACTAACGTGTACGATATATTTCAGCGCAATAAAATGGACGTAGCACAGCTGCAACTGATATCAAAAGTGCTAAATCACAATTTTTTCAAGGACTTAGCCGACGATCCAGCTTTAGCTGGTGCCACCAATCCAGAAGTGGAGAAAGACCTTATGAATCGCCGTGCCATTGCACAATTCTTCGATGCGATGCCTAAAGTTATTAAAGCAATGCACTTAAAGACCAGTATAGTAATGACTTTCTTGGACGATGAGATTGGCGGACCACTGCCTGATTATGCTTTGTCAGAATTTGTTATTTTTTTCACAATTGGTGAAAGGCTATATGATAGATTTGATGAGGAAAAATTACGTCTGTTTGATGTAACAACCGATACGATAAAGTGTAATCAGCATATTGATATATGGCGTAGCAAAATAAGCCGTCAATGGTTTATTGACATTATGCTCGACTATAAAACCGAACAGGAATGGTCAGACATTATGGCCTACATATTTACAAAATATAACCCCGACATTTCAGTTCAAATTAGCTGATTTATCAACTTCAGTTTTATGAAAGGGTATATCTACAAATACACTTTCCCAAATGGGAAAATTTATATTGGCCAGACTAGAAGGCCGATTGAAAAACGTCATGCAGAGCATTTTAATCCTTCTACAGGCCCTAACAACCCGAGCTTTTGGAATGCCTGTCAGACAGTTGGGATGCCTAAACTAACAGTATTAGAGACTGTCGAAGCAGATAACGTGACTGCTCTTGTTAATTTGCTAAACAGAAAAGAGTCTGCCTATATTTTTGTACTTCGTGCAACGGATCCTTCTTTTGGTTACAACAGGGTTCCTACCGCAACTGTATCTAGCCCTGATACTAACATTCTGAATAAGGAGTATATCCGTATGTGCGCTCAGGCCGTCGAAGAGAAACGGCCATTCTTTGACTCTGTATCAGAGAAACTATATAGAAGAAACCGCAATAGCCTTACTGAGGAGGAAAGAGAATTCGTTAATAACTACGTTGACAATAACAACCTTTTTGAACTCCCCGAGGACAATCAATTGCAACAGGAAGACAAGACTTCCCTTGACGATGATTATGAGGACTTCTGGCTAGGCGAGGCATTAGACTACGCTATATGGCATTATACAGAAGAGATGTATGCGAGCATTGCGCATTACATACGCGAGCACGCCTACGATATTATTCTCGACTCCAAACGGGGCAAGCTGAAACGCATTATTCAGCAACTTGATATGGAAGGAGAAGTAATACGAGAATTCGCTTATATAGATGAAATCAGCTCTACATTCAAGGTCAACCGCATTGACAATATCCTTAACGTTCTTAAAGGTCGTCAAAAAACTGCTTACGGTTTTCACTGGAGATATAAGCCCGAGTAAATTGTTCATCTTCTCAATTTCTTTCATTATTCACTCCTTTATTAGCGCTACAATATTGCTAACTTTGTATTAATCACTGGGATTAACGAGAATTACGAGTAAGGAGAAATGAAAAGGTTTGTATATTTCTTTAATGGTATGATTCCCCCACGCTTGTTGTACGGTTTAATCTGTTTTGGCAGAACAGTCGACATAAAAAAGATGAATAGAATGTAAAATGGATGGTTCAATAAATCAAATGGTTGATATATCGATGGATGAAATAGAAGTAAAAAACATTATCAAACTGTTCGAAAGTGGTATTCAAACTAAAGACACTGTATACTCTTGCTGCGGCTTATCTTTTACCTCTTTATTTGAATTTCGAAAGCATCTGTTCACGGCTCACCCTGCAGAATATGAGCTCTATTTTAAGGACTTGAAGCAATCAGATAGGCCTTTTTTACTCACAAAAGAAGAATTACATAAAAGGGTTAACAAGAGTAAGCGCAGAAAAGAAAAAGTTCGTCGAAAGATGAAGAGTTATGCCCGTAGTCTTAATTCCAAAACAGAACCTGCAAAAGGCGATTATTTTAGGATAATCTATACTCCAATGGGGAACAAAAGATAACATAATAGTACAAAAACAATGAAAAGAATCCTTATTCTGGCAGTTCTTATCTGCATAACAGTTGCCTCCAATGGACAAGATCTCATCACCCCGAAAAAAGGGGATGTTATTGAGGCGAAAATACTAGAAGTCACAAGCGCAGAGGTGAAGTATAAGAAATGGAACAACCAAGAGGGACCTACGTTTGTCATAAACAAAGGAGACATTATGATGATCGTCTATCAGAACGGCGACAGAGATGTTTATGATATCAGAGATACTAATAAACCTTCACAAGGCATACATGAAGGAATGAACTATCGAGATTATAAGAACTTATATGATGCTAAGACATATGTCCACGATGCAGCAGATGCGGTCAACCCCGTATGGGCAGGCATAGCTTCTTTCTTTATTCCTGGATTAGGACAATGTATTTCTGGAGAATGGGGACGTGGCCTTGGGTTTTTCTTTGGAGAGTTGGGCGGCACGATTCTTATGATCAATATGGTGCCGGATACAAATACCACTCAGGTTACCAACGGTCAGAGGGCGGCATTATGGGCCTTCTTACTAGGCCTCACTGCGGTTGATGTATGGAACATCGTCAATGCCGTGCATGTCACTAAGATAAAGAATATGTATTATCAAGACCTCCGCCGGCAGAAGGCTTCCATTGATCTTAAAATGGAGCCTTACTTTGCTGGCGTTGAAACATCCCTCAATGCTGGATATCAGCCTGTAGCTGGTGTCACATTAACAATGACGTTCTAGACTGTTTATATGCAGTGAACCACTTAGGCAAACGTATTAACTATCAGAAATGCTGAGAATAGATTATTAGTATGGATACCGTCGAAAAAGAGAGGGTGAAACCCATAGATGAGCTTATTGAAAAAGTCACTTATCTCCGCTATCTGCACGAGGACATATGCGCAACAGAACACGCTCTATATGAAAGAAATCACTGCTATATCCCATACGAACCAACGTTTTTCCTATATAACTTTTTCTGCTTCAACATTATATTTAACATCGATTGGGAAGCCAGCATAGGGAAAGGAGAAGTTGTAGAAAGTAACGGTAATGAAAAAAAACAGTATACAAAGCTAATTAACTTCTGTTTTCTTTCTAATACACAATTTGTTAAAGTATTTCTCCCCGTGTACAGGAGAATTGTAACTTTCAAGTACGATACCCATAGTATACTGAAGGCCATAAAAGACATTATCATAGATAATGTAAACATAGAAGCCGCTGACAAGGGATCATTTCAAGCATCATGCGCTAAGGTTTTACAAGAGGAATCAGCAAATGTGGAAGACATCAAGGCAATCTACACGTTCATCTATAAGGTACGGTGTAATATTGTACATGGTACCAAAACAATGAATGACATGTCTGACATAGAACAACGTATACGCATCACTACATATTCATATATGATTGTCGCACTAATGCATATGCTGTTTATGCGTCTGGAGTATGAACGCCATGGCTTTTATAATCCGTCTATGAGTACGCATTTTCTTGAGCAGATGTCTAAACGATTTGACAATCTTAACTTTAAAGCCGAAGACAAAGAATAATGCAAGCACCCGATAAAAGATGTCTTGACTACCGAATACTGGCTGTTACCTTTGCATCAAAGAAAATATGCTATGATGTCAAAGGATGAAGTCACTCAGGTGATTGCATACTGCGACAATAATACTGTGTGCCAAAATCAGCGGCTTGAAGAACTTGGAAGTAAGCCGCCTGGGAGCGACGCTGTCTGAACCACGTTCGGGCCGGACAAAGTCCGGCACGAAAAGTGCGAGTTCGTCGCGACAGGCGGACGCAGCGCGAGCCGCCGCACGAGCGTTTTTGTGCCCTTTACGCCGTATGCCCTGCGCCAGACTTCCGCCAATTTGTATCTTTGTAGAGTAAACCCGACCACAATGGACAAGCACGCACAAAGAATCGAAATCTTCAATTCCACTTTATCAATATTGACTCAAGGGTGGTACATCTCCTCTTCCGGTCAGAAGGTGGCGCTTCCATCAGTGACAGAGGTGATGAATGCGGCAGTGATGTACAAAGAGCCGTTCCGTGTACTAGTCGACCCCATCTCCCCTATTACGACCGAAGTGAGAGTCGAGAACAAGGACTGCGTGCTGGCTGCCAAGGAATTGATCGATGCCGGTTATAATCCTGCGATGCTCAACTTGGCTGACCTCTACACGCCCGGCGGGCTTGTGGAATATGGTTCAGGTGCGCAGGAGGAAAATCTCTGCCGTCGCAGTAATCTGGTTCTCTCACTCTACCAGTTCTCTGATTCACGGATCTGTCAATACCCGGACCTGAGCCTCAGGCAACACGAAGACCAATATCCGATGGATGAGCGCTACGGCGGTATCTATAGCGGTATAGTCACATTCTTCCGCGGACCGGAGTCCACCGGTTCCCAGCTGGAAGAGAAGCCCTACAACATCCCGGTCATATCAGTGGCCGCTCTCAACGGTCCTCGCATCGGATCAGATGGAATGATGCTTCCGAAAGAAGCCGAGATCACACTTGAGAAGATGCGAACCATCTTCCGCATCGGCCAGGCCCAGTTCCACGATTCACTTGTCCTCTCGGCAATGGGCTGCGGTGCCTTCGCCAACCCGCCAGCACACATCGCCCAGCTTTTCCACCAGGTGATTGAAGAAGATGAGTTCAAGGACAGATTCAAACTCATCGATTTCGCCATCCTGGACGGATACCGCACAGGCCTGCATCACAACCCGGAGGGTAATCTTAAACCTTTTCAGAAGGAGTTTGAGGCCTAATTCTTCTCCGAATCGAACTATTGATATAGGTATGGCACCTTGTGCTCTTTTAGGAATTTTTCGATATCATCTATAGCATTACTCTGCTCCTTTATGAGATGAGTCTTGATCCAATGCAGGACTTCGTTATCACTACTTGCCTTGATTGCTCGTTTCAGCGATAGTTCAGGTATCTCTGTCAAGTATTCGTTGATCTCGTAGATCGTATCGCCTTCTTCATCCCAATCTTCGATGTAGCGGTATATTGTGAAGTTATCTCTCTCTTTTGTTACTTCAACGCCATCACACATACCTGGGCGATGATTGGCAACAAGATGCCATACTTTCTTTTCCATATCCATTATCGATTCTGATTCAGAACATTGACGATGACTTCGACCTGATCCTCAGGATGAACTTCAGGCGATACTCTGGTGATGCGCACGTCGTAAATATCATTCAGGCCCATATCAAGGTACTTGGAGATGTCGTGGTTATGTCCACGAGGGATGAATCCCAGCTTGTAGTCTCCGTAGTAGATTGCGACTGCGTAAGGGTCAAAGGCGTTGTCTTCCTCACGAACGAGATCCAGCTTTGTCCCTATTTTCAGATGTTCGAAGGCCTCGCAGCCATCCCAGTAGCCAAAGCCAGCGATGTGGAAATTGTCCAGATGGACTTTCTTGACGGGTTTGTTTTCTTTTGTTCTCATAACAACTTTATTATTAAGGTTTCTGAGACAAAACTAAAGCGAGGCTGCACCAGAAAACGGTACAGCCTCGTGAAAAATTCAAAAAAAACTTGCTATTAATGCAGGAAGTCGAACTGGTAGAGTTTCCTGCGGGCAAGAGGATGATTCTCGCGGTATGCGACGCGATAGTACTCCTTGGCTTTCTCCAGGTCTTTCTCAACGCCCCAGCCATTCTCATAGAACTCGCCTACGCGGTAGAAGGCGTAAGGGAGGCCGCAGGACTTATAGAGCTCAAAGGCACGCTTGAGGTCCTTGGGATAGCCCTGGGAGCCTTTACGAAGGATGTCGGCAAGGTTGCTCTTTGCCAGATCATCACCCATTTCAACAGCACGCTCATACCAATATACGGCCTGCTCGATGTTTTTCTCAACACCTACGCCTCCCTCGAAGAAAGTGCCGATAGTGTTGGCAAAGTCTGGATCATAGAAGGCTTCGTGGTCTTCGTTGTTCGCTACAATATCAAGCAACTCACGAACCTGCTCATAGGAATAGCCGAGGTCCTCCGGAATGTTGGAGTACGAAAGGATGAATTTGCGGCGGTTCACGGGAACCATCTCGATGTTTTCTTTTTTGCTCATATCTGTGTTCTTTATCGTTTCTTGTTCAAAGATAGTGAGTGGGTGTATCAAATGTCGGTACACCTCAATAAAAGCTACTTTTGATATTTATCCAGAACTCTTTTGTGCCACTCGATGACCTCGCTCCTTAACGCGGAAGGCTCCAGCACTTCCAATTCCTCACTTGATGCCGCAAGAGCGCCAACAAAATCATAGGTCGGCCGGATGTCAAGCGTGAAAACCGAATAATCGTCTGTGGTTTCTACCTCTTTCTGAGAGTGATGGAAAGGCAACGTGCGCACATAGTTCGTCGTATAGCCACACGTGCGAATACGAACGTGTTGCAGCGGGATGGATGAATCCGTCAATACACCATAGAACTCATTGAAGAAGGCCGCTGCGGAGAAATCCTCAGGAAGCTTGTATTTGTCCCCCAGGATATTCACGTCACGCATCCGGTCTAATGCATAGGTGATAAGATACTTTCCATTTGAGGCAAGCAGATACCAGCGCTGGTGCCAGAACTTCAGGGCATATGGTGCCACATCGATACAGTAGCTACTGTGTCCAAAGCGAGCATATTCCACCTTAACCTTGTTTCCTGACTTGATGGCTTTGATCAGCGTCTGCAGATGCTCTTCACCGGCAGGCACATTCTCCAGGATGATACGATCATGAATCGACTCACTGTCGGCCAGGACGGAACCCACTGTCAGAGAATTCAGCATCCAGCGCTCCAGGGAATCATCATCCAGGACTTCGGGGTTGTCGATGTAATACCTGTAACCATCCTGGGCATCGCACTCGATGATGACGCCAAACATATCCAGCACGGCATCACGGTGGCGGTTGAAGGTGGACCGGGAAAGCGGATTCCCGTCGGCGACTTCGTCACGTATCCACTTGTCGTTAAGTTCTTCAAGCGTCATGCGGTCATAGCGGCGAAGGGTATTCACCAGCCAGACATATTGGGAGAAAATCAGGGATGGTTTCATATGATATGCGGATTATCTAATATTGTGGAGGTCTGCTGGGAACATCCGAACCTTTTCAGGTATGTAAACTTTTTCTATCTCGCCCTCCTTAAGAGCGGGTGTAATGATATGACCAAAATAAGGAACCTTTCCAAAGCCTCTCGTCACCGAGTCACAAATAAGATATCCTACCTTTCTATTGTAATAGATGAACTTTTCGGGAGCCGAGGCGACTAAGTTTACTTCACACATTCCACCGTCAGTCTTAAACATTGCCAAGAGGCGAAGAATATAGGCTAATGTTGTGGAATTCAGACTCATATAGTCTTCTTTAATCTCATTTTCAAAAACCGAGACTGCTTGTTGCAGCATTTCCGGATGGTCGGGAGCAAAAGAATCACACAGATTGAGAACTGTAACGGTTAATTTCCAAACATCCCAGCGGAAATGAGCGAGAAGAATCAGGCTGTGGGCAAATAGTTCACGCTGCATTCGCTGGAGTTGGATTGAACGGTACTCTTGGGATACGGTAAAACTGCGTCTAAAAGTGAGGGCGAAGCGGTTTAGCAATCGTAGGGCGTAGTACTGAATCCTTCCATCAACGTCGTTCTTTTTCTCTTCCTCATTGTCATTGCTTACTCTCATCATTAAAGCCACAGCTACCAAAATGGCAGAGTAATGAGTAAGAGTTGCCGGCAGAGGTGGATATCCCTTCCGATACGGGTCAGGATCAAGCGTTATGGGGATAAGATTTGTAGAGTCAAATTCTTTAAGAGGAGCGAGATACTTTTTGTCTAGCCGCTCTAAATAGTTAAATGCTGCTTTTATTGCGCTGGGGCTATGAACGATGTAAACTCTCTTCTTTTTCTCAGCCTGTGCTGCCTTTCCATCTTCAACATCCTTAACGCTATTCTTTTCATCTGATTCCTCGGCTTCAAATACTTGACGCATACCGGAAAAGATGAAATCAAAAATACGCTGGTTAATACGGGAAGAATAGCCATCCTGTTTAAAAACCACCTTATCGTAATCAGCAGCATATACGAGACTCTCCTCTTCACTGCTGGTGTCCTCTTTACCTTTGCTCGCCCTTGCTACTATCCGCCCAGCAGAGTCCTTAATTGAGGATGAAGAATCATCCACATAGACATTCCCAAGGATACCTGAAATTTTATTCCACCAGTTAGTCGCTTCAGATTTGCCGAAAAGGTCGGCGAGCTGCTTAATCACTTTATCTGGGCACCCCTTCTGGATACGCTCTTGGTCTAGAATATAAATGCGATTGGAAATATTCAAACCATCTCGTTGCAGCACCAAGGAGATAGCATCTTGCATCAAGGTTACTGGCATTTCTTGCACACTAGTGAGTCTTTCAAAATGGTGAATAGACGGTACTCCGGCAAGATGATAGATACAAATATCCACGTCATCGACATCTTTATTCAGTTTCAGACGATAAGTCCCTTCCCATAGTTCACAACTACGGATAGACACCTCTTTATGACTTGCAGATAACGTTTTATTGCCACTTTTTCTGGCTATAGACAAGATGTCAATCGGACTCTTTTCAAAGCCTAATTCATTTATGTAATCCACTCTACCTTTTACCCGAAGCAAGATAGAAGCTTCTTCGTTACCTGGCTGTCCGTCTAAACCTAGTGCTGCCTGGGTGATATTGGCACTGCCCGTGAGGACCCAGGTTTCTAATTCAGATTCCAATTGGAGAATCTTGGCGTGAGTCCGGTCTTCTTTAATCTTATGAAATGAGATACGGTCTATGTAAGATGCCGGAAGCCCCGTGGGAAGCATCCCACGTTCATTATCTATAAAACAATCAACAACCTCTGGATTAAAGGAATCAATAAGCGCCGCAATTGCCCTTCCATTTGTGTCATAATAAGGAGCAAGCATAGAGATCTTCTTCACGAAAACTCCATCCATAGCTGCCAATAATTGAGCAAAAATTGAGGAACTGGGCTCATTAAACAACAATGAGATATGCTCTTCATCATTATCGAAAACAGTCTTTCCACTTTCTGAAATCCCACGCATTAGCTCACTAAAGTTAGTAACCCATTTGAGTTGTTCCTTTACGTTTTCGGAATCATCTCCAATTAGCAAATTAATATATTGCCAGACAGCGTTGATGATTGGGGCCTCAGCAGACGTGGGGCTATCAGCACAGAAGGCATTCCAGACTTCTTCATTATAGGAGGTTCCACCACAAGTCAAATTACCCGACCCAACCAATGCCATACACTTAGACTCCCCGACAAATAGAGCGACCTTAGGATGGAACACGCCATTTCCGCGGCTCTTGACGCGAATTGGAGTGAATGACAGAGAGGTGTTATTGCTTGCTAAACCATCCTCACCGTAAATCAACTCCATTGCTTCGTCATATCGGTCGGCGTCAATGAGGACGAGAATATTTGTTGCATTGACGGCACGAAGTTTCGGCATGTAGTAACTGTTGAAGAACACCGGGTCAAAGGAAAAAGTAGTCAAAATGACGGAGTTATAACTCACGCCACTCTTCTCAACTATACTTCCTAAAATGCGGTATCGAGTATTCATAGCCGACCCTCCAACTCGAGGCACTCTTCTCCAAGAGGAAGAAGCCCGTCTCGATCATATAATTCCAACTCTCTAAGGAAATCAGCAACAGTGTCGATTCTGGAGTCCATGTGGCTCGCTTCAACGCCATCCAGGAACCTGATGTATCCATCCTCCAGCAAGAACTTATACGAAGCTATGCCCGTCTGATGATACTTGCGCATGGCTACGCGGAAATGCTTCCTAATGATTTGCTTCTCCAGGAAATCACTGATGAAATCATCTAATGGCCTCTGTGCTTGTTCCTTGCAAAGCCGGATGAAACGGGTAAAATCATCCACACCAGTCATCGCAAAAAAACGGGCCTGTATTTCTTTTATAGATTCTACATACGGCTCGTTCACCGTAGTTTGATAGAACAAGTTCAACAAAGCCTTCGACATCGCCGGATAAGCTCCCCTGTTCTGCTGCCACTGCGGTTCTCCGCCTTTTAATAATGAGCACACATGTTCAACGGAATCTGAATACCCCTGAGCCGAAAGGACGTCCGTTATCCCTTTCGCAATCTCATGAACCAATGCCTCTAGTTCTACCCAAAGATCTTTATAAGGATCAGTGTTGAGGATCCCAAGGATGTTTTTCAGGAGAATGGACGCTTGGTATTGATAGTTGTCATCCAGATAATAAGCATACCAACCAGCGTGTACCGGGTCCTCTGATGGTGCCTTGAGGTATTGTTGGTAAACATATTTCGGGAAATCAACATTGTGGTCATTCCCAGGCTGATTCTTGATGTATTCCAGGAAAAGAAGAAGGGTGTTTTTCCTGTAATAAGTAACCTCGTCAGAACCTCGAAAGTCCTCCTGCAAAAGAAGCTTGATAAGCAAATCTCTTTCTTCTTCAGCATCGGCGAAGGACTTCATCCGAAATCTCTCTTTGAGTGAACCAAGTTGATCTCGACTGACCACACCATCGTCAACGCATTGGAGGAAAAGAGAAATGTTTTCTGACCCAATGCTGGCCGCAAATGCATTAGCAAGAGTTTTTCCGTTGAGATAACCTTCTCCTTTGGATGCGACATACAGCTTATCCCTTTTTGACACTTCGTTTTCGCCGATCAGCTTGATATCGTTCAATGATCTAGCGTAGTACTGAGCGAAAATACCGCCGGGATTAGCGAAGTATGTGCCTGTCCTCGTGCCACCAGACTCGTTATAAGTCCCTTTCTGAAGGTCAAAAATCGAGGAGTTTGAGTCACTGGCCTTGGCGCTGGCGAAGTTAATACCCGGAATTCCAAGGGCATCGTCAGTCTGCGTTTGAATGAGCGCCAGAAGATACTCCGCCTTTCGGATGAACTTTGGCTGCTGTTTCGGATCAACTGAAGCATGAGGGCTACAGAAGGCATCCATCAGCCAGCAATAAAAGCTATAGTAACGGATTCTGGAAGTTACGTTGTTGAGGCCACGGAGCAATGCTGTGAAAAGCATCTCCGGAGCATTTCGCAGGCCAAGTTGATTCAGACCGACTTTAAGGTCTGCATTCTCTGAAATGAATGGCGATATGTGACTATTGGGCTCCACAATCTTGTTATTTGTTTCATATACGGAAGTGCAGGTCGCTTGAATATTACCACTTTAAGTGTTACTTGTAAAGATAAACATTTTTCTGTTGTGTCTAAGAATACAAGGCGCAGTCATGCTGTACAATAAAGGCAGTATCCACTGACTCTCCATCGAGAATCAACATTATTAATGTATGTCCATAATGTGAGATTATGTAGATTGCCAATGTTGCGGGACTACTTCTTGTCCTTATCATAGTACTCCTCGGAGAACTTTTTCCGCATTTTCTTTTTGTCTGCCACTGAGGCTGAAGCACAACAAGGTGCAGCCATCTTGTCGTAATATCGGGACTGGGCGTCGTTTTCGTTGGCGAATACGTCGGCGGTACCCTTGGAGGTCTGCTCCCACAGGACGGTGTTGGTGATGGAGATGGTGGTGGCGATATGGATAATGTCCTCCCCTGCCCCGATGAAGGAAAACATCCAGCCATCCTCTTTGCAGTTTTCGATGAGAGCCTTGACGGCAGGGCCGGTCCATTCCTTTGATGCGTTTTCCTCACCGTCGGTGATGATGGTCACAAGGACTGCCGCATCTTCTACATTCTCGATGTCCTTCTTGAGCTGCTTGATGGTCTTGCCGATGGCATCGAACAGCGGAGTGCAGCAGCAAGGGTCATACTGCTTTAGGGTGAGTTTCTCGGCCTCGGCGATGGGCGTCTTGTCGTAGATCATACTGATTCCGCAGCCACAGAAGGCGGCGAGAGAGACGAAATGCTCCTGGGTATCCAGATGCTTGAGTTGGGCGGCCTTGATGGTACCAAGCGTCTCGTTGTAGCCGTTTACGGCCTCTTTGCGGATACATTCCATAGAACCGGATTTGTCAAGGATTACGAGGTTGTAAACCTGAGTCTTAGCGGGGGTGTTCGTCTTTTCCATAGCTTTGCAAGTTTTAAGGGTTGTCTTGTTTCTTGGGACAAAGCTAGAGGGGTGCTGTTCCATTTCGTGGTACAGGTAAATACTTATTGCTCATTTATTTTCATTTTTGCGCTCTGATAGTAGCAGTATCTGCTCTGCCTTTCCTGATATAGGTCGCTCGTTATAGTTCAGATTTCGGAGCATTACCACCCAAAGCCTTAATCGTATAATTGCACGACCCCCTTATGGCGCAGGGTATGCGGCGTAAAGGGCACTGGCGGGAGGGCGAAAGAGCGGATTAGCGGAGTCCGCCGCCCGGGAGCGACGCTGTCTGAGCAACGTTAGACGTGGGCTGAAAGCCCGCGGCGAAAAGTGCGAGTTCGTCGCGACAAGCGGACGCAGCGCGAGCCGCCGCCCGAGCGTTTTTGTGCCCTTTACGCCGTATGCCCTGCGCCAGACTTAGGTAAGCTTCCGCTTAAAGACGACTTGTACAATTATTTTCAAGTTTTTCCAACTTGGACAAAGTTGGACCAAGTTGGTGTTAGATAGAGTACAGCGTTTTTCGTAACTGTTATCAGCGGATTAAATGTACCCCCGATTCTGCGTTATTACAGATATTTCCTTAGGCTCCAGCTGCCCATGACCTTGTCTTTGTGCTCTATTTGCTTCTCGTCGAAGACCTCATAGCCGCGCTTGACGTAAAAGTCTAGGTTCTTGCGGGAGTTTGTGAAGAAGACGATCTCTCTGCCGCCCTTTCTCCTGACATATCCCTCCAAGTATCCTAAGAAATTCGAACCGATACCTGTCCCCTGTTGCTCCGGCTCTACGGTCAGGGAGCTTACATACCAAATATCAGGCTTCGACAGCTGGTAGTCGTGGCAGGGCTTGCCTGCCGCGGCGTCCATAGCCAGCCACTCGTCGATGGTCTGCTTGTCGGCGGTCCTGTAGACAGAGAGCCAGCCATTAAGAATATATTTAAGGTCGGATGGCTTCCTGTATGAGGGGGCATTGAGCTGAGCAACCGCCACTATCGCGCCGTCACGTAGGGCGACCAGGTATTCGGCCTTGCCATAGTTGGTGAGGTATTCATGGCGGATGACAGATTCCTGAAAGCGGTTTCTCTCCTCCTTGTCAGGAAACCAGTTCGTAAAGTACTCGTAATCGTCAAAGGCACGAGCAGCAAGCTCCGCGGCCTTGCGGATCTCGTTGCGCCTTAGAACCCGAAATACAACTGTTGACATAATTAGGTGGATGTGTCGAAGAAGCTATTTATCGGCCACTTCTACTATTGGCACTGTCTTCAAAATGTTGTCCTGTGCGGTACGATACCGGTATATCCCAATCTGACGGAACACTTGATTCTTGCCAGCCTCGACAACCTGGCCATCGTAGTAGTCGGTCTTCTCTTTGTTCCAGAGAAGGACAATGCCAAAGCCCATCGACATAGCGAGGATGTCGTTGGAAGCCAACGCTGTACCATTGGGGTACGCCTGAATGACCGTATACTCACTTTCATCCATTACCTGCCCCGGCTGATCATAGAACTCCATATCCGTAGCATCGTGAAAGTAGCTGAAAGCTATGGTAAGCCCCACGCCTACCGCAATGCCGAACAAGAACCAAAGAAACTTCTTCATAACTGTAATGTGTTTTGTGCATATACAAATATACACAATAACTATATCAATCTGAATATCAAGCGGTCTTACTGCTTAATGCCTTTCCTTGAAAACAGAGCCTCGCCATAGTACTCATTTCTGACCAAAACAACCCGTGGATTTACTGTTAAACTGTACGGACATCTTACGCCGCTTGCCCTGCACCTTTTTCCGCCAAACCGTGACACGCAAACCCTTTCTATAACTCCTCCAGAACCCAAGGCCGTGTCACGCTGGCCTTAGAAGGGGTGGCGTGACACAGGCAACCCCTCTAGGAGTATCTGCATACGGGATCTGCGTGTCACGCATTGGCGGAAGCGAGCTACTTTTTTTTCGGAGCATAACCACCCAAACCTTTAAGCGTAACAATTGCACAAACCCCTTATGGCGCAGGGTATGCGGCGTAAAGGGCGCTGGCGGGAGGGCGAGAGAGCGGATTAGCGGAGTCCGCCGCCCGGGAGCGACGCTGTCTGAGCCACGTTCGGGCCGGTCGAAGGCCGGCACGATAAGGGCGAGTTCGTCGCGACAGGCGGACGCAGCGCGAGCCGCCGCCCGAGCGTTTTTGTGCCCTTTACGCCGTATGCCCTACGCCAGACTTCCGACAAATGTGGAGTGAATTCGGGCAACGGATCCCCGGAAGCGTGTTTATTGCGATAAACATTTTTGCACAATAGTTGTTTATCCCAATAAACAATACTTGGCCGATGTCCCCACTGCATTTGAGCGGGAACTGATGCAGATTATTGACTGGGATTCACGTCTCATCCTGATACGTGGACCTAAGGGTGTTGGGGATAGATTCGATCCTACACGGCAAACAGGTCGTCCAGCGTAATCTCGTTCTGGACCATATTCATATAACTGTTGCGGGCGATTCCGTTCGTTGAAACCATTACCAGATGAACCGTGCGTTTGTCCTTTGACAATTGACGATAAGCGTCAACCTTGTTCGCAAGATCCTGCGCATAATCCCTGTCGATTGTGAAGACAGTCGTCGAATGCTTCATTTCACAAAGGTCAGTGAATCCGTCGGCACGCTGCATAACAAGGTCTATCTGCGCCCCGCGCCTGTTCTCCGTCCCCTTAGTGAACCACGAACAGACATTTGTCTGGACGCCGGAGATGCCGAGGGCGGCCTTGATCTGTCGGATATGCTGGAGGCATACGCGCTCGAAGGCGTATCCCTTCCAGGTATTGTGCGACGACGACGTGAAGGTATTCGACCAATAGTGCTCATCACTGAAGGCGTTCTTCCTGATGCACAGATAATAGAAAAGCGTGTAATTGTCCACCAGCTGGTACAGGGCGTTTGTCTCGGCAGTATCGGCAGATGCAAAACGGCGGATGAAACCGCACTCTTCCAACTCTTCCAGTATGGTAGTGAACGTTCCACCGTCCGAGAGCTTGCTCTCTCGCAGGATGTCGTCCCTGGTCTTGCCTGACTTCTTGCCGTCGCTGAGGCATTCGATGACCTTGAGGTAATTCTTCGGGCTTTTAAATAGGACGGAATACAACGCGTCAAACTCGTCACGCAACTGGGCCGTCTCCGAGAAAAACATCTGGTCGATGTTCTGCGCTGCACTCAACCCCTTCCTCAGAAAACTCCAATAGTAGGGGATGCCACCAATAATCATATAGAGTTCCAAGATGTCTTTTCTTGCAAGAACCAGATTGGCGGCCTGAGCAAAGAGTTCGCACTCACGAAGCGTGAAGGGAACAACCTTGATGCGGCTCGTAAGTCTCCCCCTGAGGCCTCCCTTGTCCTTCAGCAGTTTCTTGCTAATCCACGAGGTAGCGCTGCCGCAGACGATGAGCACGATGTCCTTCTCCTTACGTGCCGTTGCCCATCCGTTCCAGAAATTCTCCAATGCACTGATCAGGTTTCCTTTGGGCGTATCCATCCAGGGCAATTCATCGATGAACAGGACTTTCTTTCCGGCCGGAGCATCTTTTATGAGCTGTTTAAGCAGTTCGAATGCATCAATCCAGGTCTTGGGAATGGCGCACTTCATTCCAGCAGCTGTCAGAGAGTTCCGGAATGCCGTCAACTGTTGCCTCAATGTCCCTTTTGCAACCCCCGTATGCTGGAAGCAGAATTGGTAATTGAAAGTTTCCCGGACGAGATATGTCTTGCCAACACGTCTCCTTCCATATACTGCACAAAACTGAGACTCTTCCTTGTCCAGAAGGCCAAGTAGCTCATTTTGTTCCTTTTCGCGTCCTATAATCATAGCTGAAATTATACGTTTCCGCTGCAAATATAATAAAATTACTTCTATATCCAGCGGAAATTATCAAATATATGGGCGTTTCCGCTGAGAATAGAGCAAATTCTCGTGGTTTTCCGCACCACAGTATGGCTGTGGAGTCGTGTGCTTCATACTGTCGCCAGCTTTCCAGCGATAAGGGCCGTTTTCTGGCGACAGTATGAAAAAATGCGCATCAGGTTCATTTCGTGGCCGAACTCCCGCAGCCGCTTTACGACCTCGGGAAAATAGGCGTTGCGCCAACTTGATGCTACATAGATACGTGCCATATACATTCGAAGGGGATGGAAACCACCCGTGTCACTAAATGCAAATATACACATTGCTGTCGCAATCCAATTGGCAATATTTTGAAAATATTGCCAATTGATGTATATTTGCAAAAAGCAGGTTGATGGAATATCGTTGTGCTATAACTGAGAAGATGAAGGCCGTGTCTGAGGTGCTTTTTGATGACTTTGTGGGGATGGACAATTGCATTACAGACACGGGCAGGAACCTTATTGTCGAGGTTCCCAAGAACAAGTGTGAAGAAGTGCGTTCGTCGCTTAAACAAAAGTTCCAGGATGTAGCGCTGATCAAGAACGCATATCTGATGATAGATGACCTCCACGACTTTATCCTGGTCAAGCCGATGATTACGGAATCACCCGTCATTTATACCGAAGGCGTTTCCGTTCCGGAATTGGAGAAGTTGCTCGTAGACCAGGATTCTGACAAAGAATATGCATCTCTTGGCGACGTTTCCATCCAAAAAGAATTTCAACGCGCCTTTGAACTGTATCCGGTCAATACCTCCCGCTTGCTCAGATACGCTGGGCGAAAAGGGAAAAAAGAAGAAATTCTGAACCGTGTCAGCAGGATTGACAAAGAACGAGTAGATATTGTTCGAAACATTCAGAGTTTTTTCACTGAAGCGCCAGTAGAAAAAGCCTGGCTGTTCGGCTCCTTCTCGCGTATGGAAGAAAATGCCGACAGCGACATCGACATTTTGATAAACCTCGACCGCAATGTATCATTAGGGTTACTTGATTATGCCAGAATGGTAGATTCTCTCGAAAACCGCCTGAAGAGAAAAGTGGATCTTGTAGAAGACAGATCCGTAAAGCCATTTGCATCAGAAAACATCAACAAAGAAAAAGTGCTGATATATGAGAGAAAGTGAACTTTGCTCAATGGTCGAGCCGTATTCCCCCAATCCCTATACTATTGTTTTGGACACGCACGCAAGAATTGCTTATGTGCATCTTGCCAAGATATTTCTATTTGGTAATTCTACAAACGATGCCAATGCCTGGCTTACGCAGGCTTTGAATGGGCATACCATTCCATATATAACTTCGAAAGTCACAACGGGTGATAAAACAAAGTTGAAAAAGGTTAAAGAAGGATTTATTGTCAACTTCTTTGGAAAAGACTTTGAAGACTATGAATCTCAAATGAGAAATTTTTGCACAGAAGCCGAAACGGAGGTTCAAGAAGGCTCGCAAAAGCAGTTTAATAGAGATGCTCCACCACATAGAACAGTCGATGAAGCCGTCGCTATCGGGAAAAATGCAGTAATAGCATTTGCAACAAAGGTCTGCGAATTAGCCAGGAGCACAAATGAAGAAGAAGTAAAATCCATCCTTATTCCCTATATGCAGAAACTTATCGCGCCATTTATGTAATAAGCCGCAGGATATTTCTCCTACGGCTTTCATTTTTTGGGGACTGCCAATTCTACCAAAGAGCAGTTCAAAGTATCAAACTGAGACTTTGAAACATCGGGGTTGATACTTTGAACGGACACGTGCATTTCCCGATAACCTAGAGCCCGCCGCAGTATGCGTCTAACGGCCGTCATACGCATACTGCGGAAGCAAATACGGCCTTTTTGCGGGAAAACGCTCCTTGGTATGCGTCTAAGTGCCGCCACACGCATACTGCGGAAAGGGCAATACGTTAACAGGAAAGCGAGGAGGCGATGGAGGAATAGATCCTACTTGTCGATGGCAGCCAGAACACCCTCGATGCTGTCGGTCACGGCATCGAACAGCTTGTACATCAACTCCGGCTCCTCCATCTTCGGAATATAGACGATGGTCTTCATCCCACGGCCCTTGCACCATCCCGCTTCCGTGTGAGCCGAGCGGCCGCAGGGCAGCACCAGAACGCAGGTGTCAGCCCACTCCAGCGCCTCGAGGTCATTGGCGAACTGCTTCTCCGCGGCAGGATGAGAAAGACCGTCCGCGTATTCCGCGAAAGACCATTCTGCGCAATTCGGGTCGATGTCGGTCCAGTGGAAACCGTGGCCGCCCTGCGGAGGGTTGCGGAAATCATAGACCTCGTGTCCGAACTCCCGCAGCCGCCTGACGACTTCGGGGAAATAGGCGTTGCGCCAACTGGATGCTACATAGATACGTGCCATATACAATAAAAGGGGAAAGAGACACTAAACGCAAATATACACCCAATCTGGCAAAGAATAGCTAAATTCGCACAAATGACATCGATCAGAACCATCAGCATACTGTCAGACAACCGCTCGGCAGACCCCGGACGCTTCCAAAGCGAACACGGTCTGTCGGTGCTGGTCGAGACAGCCTCGGCCAAAATCCTGATGGACACCGGAGCCTCCGGACTGTTCGCAGCCAATGCCGCCCGGATGGGCGTCGACCTTTCCGATGTGGACTATGTATTCCTCTCCCACGGACATTACGACCATACCGGCGGGCTGAAGACCTTCCTCGACTTGAACAGCAAGGCAAAAATCATCGTAGCCCGCGATGCAGTGTCAGGACAATTTTATTCCGGGAGAGGAGGACTGCATTCCATCTCCTGCGACTGGCCGCTGGAGCAGATGCAGGGCAGAACCCTGTACGCAGACGCCCCGATGACCCTTGCGGAAGGAATACATATCATCGCCCGTATTCCCCGGCTGCACCCTCAGCCTATGGGCAACAAGCAACTTACCGTCCGGCGCGGAGACAGCCTGGCCGCCGACGATTTCTCACACGAAACCGCCATCTATGCAGAAGGCCTGCTCTATACAGGCTGCGCCCACAGCGGCTTGGAAAACATCCTTGAAGCCTGCCCCTGGCCGGTAGACACCGTCATCGGCGGCTTCCATCTGCTGGATTCAGATGACAGGAGCAAGTACGAATCCGACGAACAGCTCGCAGGGCTGGCGCGCCGCCTTGCCGAACGCTATCCCCAGGTAATGTTCTATACCGGCCATTGCACCGGAAACAATGCAGTCACAATCCTGCAATCCATCCTGGGCCCCCGGCTGCAGCGGTTTGCCTGCGGCCAGCAACTCCCCTGACCTTTTGCTTGATAATGCTTCAACGAAACAATTTGGAAAGGATGGCCTCAAGGTCCGGCTGGCCTTCGTGGACCAGGATTTCTCCGGTCTCGCAGTCAATCAGAAAGACTCTCGGGATAATCTCGATGCCATAATCCTTATAAACCTTGCCGCTGACCGGCGCCAACACATTGATCCAGGTCATTTCATTCTTCTCCACATATTCTTTCCAATCCTTGGCTTTGGAATCCTGCGAAATACTGTAGATTTCCAGGCCCTTGTCGTGATACTTAGCATACATCTCCTTCAACGTTGGGATGGATTTCAAGCAAGGCAGGCACCACGTCGCCCAGAAATCCAGGATAACATAGCGGTTTTGAGGATTATCAACGACAGCACTCAGACGGACAGGGATGTCGTCCGTATCCGGATACTCCATATCGATGTAATGCTGACCAACGAGACTGACCTCCTCTTCGATAGCGGTTTTCTTGCGTTCTGACGCTTCCGCTCTGCGGACCAGGTTCTTTTTCAAAGTTGGGATATACTTCTTATAGGCATTGGCCAGTTCTGGAGACAACCGGTCGATGATTTCATAAGCCCGGGTGAGATCGCTGGGGAAATTGTTAGCATAAGCCAATGCCAGGAGATTCGTTTGTTCATCACTGATCGCCTCTTCCCAGAGAGCTTGCCTGGCAGCAGGATCTGCAGTCATAATCTTATGGAAAGCATCATTCAGGACCGTTCCTGTCGCACCCGTGGTCATATCATTCTCATCCTCAGCCCGGACATCGACGAGGATGGTTCCGGGCTCAAGAAAGAATTCTTTCAGCTGACCCCCTTCATAGGGATTGGCATATACATCCTCGGAATTCGTGGCATATAGGTACACGTGAGTCGGAGCAGAGATGCGGGGATGAAACTCGAAAGTCCCATCCTTGACAGTCGTTTTGGAAACGACCTTCCATTTATTCCATTCGTCCTGCAGAACGAGTTCAGCCCCGTCCTTGACACCTTGAATGGTACCCTTGACTGTACAGTATTCCTGTTTGCAACCGCTCAAACCGATGATAAACAGAACTGCAAGGAAAAGTATAAATCTTGTCTTCATAGTCAAATAAAAACTAATTCATACAAATGTATCTTTTTCTCCATACTTTTTCCATACCCTGCGCCCTTTTCCGGGTCACTAGTTTTTGCAGAACGATTAAATATGCGTAATTTTACTATTTGTGGCATCCTTATGCAGGATTTGTTGATTATCATATTATCGTCATCCGTCGCTTTGCTCTCAGTGTCACTGGTACACGCCAAGATACTGAAGATTGCCAGGGCACGCCATCTGACTGACGAGCCGGGAGAAAGGAAGCAGCAGCACCACCCGGTTCCTACGCTTGGAGGAATCGCTGTTTTTATGGGAATAATCTGCGGCCTCGGAATAGCCTGTACTATGGCCGACCTCACCCTTATCTTCCCCGTCGCGACGATGATGGCAACAATGCTGTATATCGGGACCATTGACGACATCGAGGGACTGTCGCCTCTTTACCGCATCATTATGGAGATACTTGCCGTTCTTGTGCTTATTTATGGCAGCGGAATGTGCATAGACAACTTCAATGGCCTGTGGGGCATATACCAGATCCCTTGGGCAATTGCAGTTCCGCTGACCGTATTTGCAGGAGTCGGCATCATCAATGCTATCAATATGATAGACGGAGTCAACGGCCTGTCCTCAGGAATCTGCATCGCCTGCAGCCTTTATTTCGGGGCGAACTTTTTTCACCTCGGCGACATACCGAATTCCGTCCTCGCCTTTACGATGGCATTCTCCCTGATGCCGTTCCTCGTGCACAACGTGTTCGGCTCAAAATCCAGAATGTTCATCGGCGATGGCGGCACTATGATGATGGGAATCCTTCTGACCTGGTTCGTCATCCGCTATCTTTCATTCTATGGGATAGAACGAGGCCTTCCGGGCGGCCTCTCCCCCATTGCCAATGCCCTCAGCATCCTGAGCGTACCGGTGTTCGACACACTCCGTGTTATGGCGATGAGAATAGCACAGCGCAGAAGCCCGTTCTCGCCCGACAGGATGCACCTTCACCACGCTTTCGTAGACAATGGCTTCAGCCACGCATTTACGACCGTAAGCGAAATACTCATCGGCCTTGTGGTATTCCTGACGAGCAACATTGCCTATTGGCTCGGGTTCTCAGCCGACATACAGTTGTATATGGTCATCCTTTCCGGCGTAGTCTTCGTCTGGGGCACATACTTCCTGCTTGTAGGGCTGAAAAAGAACCGGAAGTTTCAGCTATTCGCCCATAGCACCCACTTCGAGCGCAAAGGCTGGTGGCTTGCGATTCAGCAATGGTTGGATGGAAAAAAGAAATAGTTGAAATGGACAATTCACTTTCCGGCAAAATAGTAAAGGGATTTTCCTGGACAGCTATTGAGAGAATTGTATCTCAACTTGTCATCTTCATCATTGAACTCGTAGTGGCAAGATTGGTAACCCCCTCCGAATATGGAGTATTGGGTATTCTGATGGTATTCATCAATATCTCTTCAGTATTCGTAGACAGTGGGTTGGGCAATTCTCTGATTTATTACAATGAGTTAAAGAAAAGCGACCTCCATACGACATTTTGTATGAACATATTCATCAGTATCACCTTGATACTGATGATATGCCTGTCATCTTCGTTCATAGAGAATTATTATGGACTGGAGAACCTCGCTCTATATCTCAGAATAATATCTCTGACAATATTATTCAATGCCTTTCTCGTCGTTCCAACGGCAATACTGAAGGTCAAACTGAATTTCAAATCCCTTGCCGTCACAAATATATTCTCATCCGTGACAAGTGGAATAATTGCCATTGTGATGGCATATAAAGGATTTGGAATATGGGCATTGATTGCACAAGTAATGGTCCGGTCGTTCCTCCAGGCTTTGTTCCTTGTATTATTGAGCAAATGGGTTCCACGGCTGAAATTCTATAAAGAATCTTGTATAAGACTATACCGCTATGGTATCAATCTTCTGACAGCCTCGTGCCTTACAAAAGTCACGGAAGGAGGAATTTCATTCTTCCTGGGCAAAATTTTTACTCCGTTTAATCTTGGTATTTACACAAGAGCCAACCAATTCGCCGCCTTACCCTCTACAAGCATTGGAAATGTGATCATCTCTGTCCTTTTCCCTACATTGTCGTTGGTAAAAGACGATAAAGACAAATTCAAGCAGATTTATAATGCAATCGTCAAGATAATGGCCGCATTATCAATGCCGGTATTTGTCATTCTGGTGATTACTGCGGATCCTTTAATAAGAATTGTCTTGACAGAAAAATGGATAGCCGTAGTTCCCTTTCTGCAAATCTTTTGTATAGGAAGACTGTTATTCCCCATATCAAATGTTTCGGAGCAGGCATTGAACGCAGTTGGCAGAAGTGATTTGTTTCTGAAACAGCAGATTATTAAAATGGCCGTCAAAGCGCTGTTTGTCCTTCCCGCATTGTTTTTCAACATCTATGTAGTGGCAATAGCCGATGCGATATCGTCGTTGGCAGCTTATTTTATTACCACTTTGGTAGCGAGAAGAGTATTGGCCATAAGGGTGTTTGATCAGATCAGAAGCTTCATCTGGTATATGGTATCCGCATTGGGTGCAGGAGCGCTGTCATATTATGTTGAATCGTTCATATCAAACGACTACCTCAAAATCCTGTCTTCGACACTTATATTTTTAGTTATATATTCTGCATTGGTCTTTTCTTTCAAAAGAACTGAGATTCAAAATTTTAGAAAAGCAATTAAATGGCAATAAGGAATATAGCAGGTAATATACAGCCATTACTACTTTCACATCTCATTGTAAGTGTTTTGTTCCTGTTCATCATAGTAGGACTTGACCTTACAATGAATCCCTTGTTGATTTTTGTATATGGCTGTTTGTCTGCCAGCTTATATTTCATATTGCTGAAGCGGGAATGGGAAGCGAGCCGTGACCTCAGCGTGGAAATCGTGTATCTGGCAGCTTGCTTTTTCCGGTTTATCATACCCACGTTTGTTACCTCCTGGCTGATATTCAATGATATCAAAATCCAGTATCTTGAAGACGATGTAAGCGATTATTCATTCCCGACTATAGTATGGATGAACATATTCCACGTCATATTCTATACAATCTTTAAGCTGAAATCAAACAATATATCGATAGGCAGCCGGATGAGAGTACTGTTCAAGAAATATGACGTATTCTTCATAGTCGCTGCCATATATATAATCTGCACCCCTTTAAGAGCCTTCAATAATCTGCTCATATTTCTGAATGTCAGTCAAGCGGTTATGTCGTTATTTAATAATATCGGCAACCTGTGTCTTATACTTTTGTTATTCAATTGTTCCTATAAATACTCTCCTTTCAGACACTTTATTTTTATCCTGCTCTGCGCCACAGAATTCATATATGCCGGTTTGTTCACGTTCTATAAGGTAAATATGATAATGCCGGTTCTGTTCTATTTGGTTTTCTGGATAGTATGGCATAAAAGCGAAAACAAGAAAGTTATTACCAAGCCTTTTATTGTTTTATGCCTGTCTTCATTTGTTCTCATCAATAGTTTTATTTTCCCATTTATGTACGCAAAGAGGATTGTATCAGGTTTTTCTGTGGAGATGGATGCTGGTACAAACAACTATTCGATGGCTGATGTATTCGACCATATGAAAAGCGCCAGGAGCCGGGCTGATGATAATTCCAGTACACTGTTGGACAGACAAAATGCAGTTCCTGTCAACTCCTTTTTCTATAAGGATGTTAATTGCAAGAATCAATACCATACAGAAATCTTAAAGAAGAGTGTTTTGATCGCCATACCTCGAATCATATATCCTGGCAAGCCGTATAATAATGTGGGAATGATGGTAACGGAATATGTCCGAACCGGAATAATGTTTGATGATTGTGTATCCACCAGTTATACTTATGCAGGTTTGGTTGGAGGTTCTTATCTGTGGGGCGGACCAATAGGGTTGCTTTTATGTGCCATATTGGGCGGCTTTTTTATGTCTGCTTATAATAATTTCCTGCTACGGAATATCAAAAACCCACTTGCCTTATTGTTTTATATGTCGTTTCTAGTGATGGCCCTGGCAGCTTTTGAGGAAACGCACGATGGGGGCATAGGCCGTTTGGTATCATTAATTCCAATTACTATCTTAGTAAAGATTACCTCCTTGATCCTTATGCATAAGAAATGAGAATCCTATACATATACAGAAGTAAGGATGCAGGCCCATCAATCCGCAGGGTCTTTGAGCCTATAGGAAAGGCATTGAATAACGAATGCCTGGTAGATTCCATCTATCTGCCTATGGCCACGGCATCCCCTGTGGATATACTCAGAAACATCCAGTTTGTTAAAAATTATCTAAGGGGAAAACAATATGACATTATACATATAACAGGTCTAGTAAACTATCTGTTATGGCCATTACGCAAGTATAGGACAATAGTGACTGTACACGATCTCGGCTTTTACACTTTTTGTACATCCGGACTCAAAAGGATCTATTTAAACCTGTTTTTTATTTTTCCAATCAGATATGCCGATTATGTTACATATATAAGCGATAAGAGCTGTCAGGAAGCATGTGAGCTGATAAAGCTTCCCCGGCAACGCCAGTCTGTCGTCAATAATCCTGTAGATCCATCTTTCGTCTTTACGCCAAAGACTATCGACAAAAACAGGCCTGTAATCCTGCATATAGGAACAAAAGAAAATAAGAATCTGCCGAGAGTTCTGGAAGCCGTAGCTGGTATACAATGTAAATTGTATATTATTGGCTCGGTTAATGAAGATATACAGAGACGGATATCAGAGTTGGCGATTGATGTCGAAATTAAAAGCAATTTGTCTGATGCTGAAATAATACAAGCCTATAAGGAATGTGATGTAGTCTGTTTCCCGTCTCTTTACGAAGGTTTTGGAATGCCGATAATCGAAGGCCAAGCTATCGGCAGACCTGTAGTCACAAGCGATTTATTGCCAATGAACCGTATTGCCGGCAAAGGAGCAGTATTGGTTAACCCTTATTCTGCAGAGGATATAAGAAAAGGGTTGATATCGGCTTTAGACAATTATGATTCTTTGGTTAACGAAGGATTGGAGAATGTCAAGCAATTCTCATTAAGCAATATCGTTAAAGAATATAAATCAATATATACTTCAATATTATAAAATTACAATGAAAGTCCTCTCTTTCGTAACATCGTTGAAATTAACGGACGGCGGACCGTCGCGCAGCGTGCCGATGCTTGCCAAAGGACTGGCTGAGGCAGGCGTGGATATAACTTTGATGACAATCCGGTCGGAGGAAATGAATACCCACGCGATTGATGGTACTACAGCAAGACTGAAAGTCATCAGCCTTACGTGCTCGAAGAAGGAAATAGCGAAATACCTTGCAGATGAGAGATTTGATCTCATACAGATTCAGAGTATGTGGGATTTGCCTTATCATAAGGTGATGGTTGAAGCCCGCAGATTGGGTATTCCGTATATCGTGACTCCGCGTGGAATGCTCGATCCATGGTGCTTTTCCCAGAAGGCGTGGAAGAAGAAACTGGCCTGGTGGCTTTACCAGCGCAACGATGTGCAGAAAGCGGTCTGCGTTTACACAACGGCCAAGATGGAGGCTGAACACGTCAGCGATCTTGGTATTACGACCCGCAAGGCTGTTATCCCAAATGGCATAGAAACAGACGCCTATCTTTGCAAGGCTTCTTCTGATGTTGTCAAAAAGCAAGTGTTGTTTCTCAGTCGGCTACACCTCCAGAAGGGACTCGAGATTCTTTTTGACGCCTGGAAACGTATTCATTCAGATTATCCCGACTGGCAGTTGCTCGTCGTCGGCAACGGAGAGACCGGATATATTCATAGTTTGAAGAAGAGGATTGAGGCTTTAGGCTTGAAGGACAGCATAAAGATCCTCCCCCCCGCCTTCGGAAATGACAAGATACAACTTTATCAGGAATCCGCGCTCTTCTGCCTGCCGTCATTCAACGAGAACTTTGGTATGGTCATCGCTGAGGCTATGTCGTGTGGAACGCCAGTGGTCGCAACCACGAATTGCCCGTGGAGCGTCCTGAATGAAACAAATACCGGCTGGTGTATCGACCTGAGTGTGGATAACCTTGAACGTGCGCTCCGTGATGCTATGTCCCTGAGTTCCGCAGAGCTATATGATATGGGACAGAGGGCAAGCAAACTGATTCATAATAACTTTGATTACCGAAACGTCACTCGCAAGACTTTGCGTTTGTATGAGTGGCTGCTGAATGGCGGCGAGAAACCTGAATTTGTGTATGAGTGATGAAATTAAGATATCTATAGTCACTATTGTATATAATGGTGAAAGAGAGATTGAGCGTACCATTAAGAGTGTTATATCTCAGACATACAAGAATATTGAATATGTTCTTGTTGATGGTGCTTCGAAAGATAATACAATGCAGATTGTAGAGCCTTATCGTGAATGTTTTCATACAATAATAAGTGAGCCTGACAAGGGTATCTACAATGCAATGAATAAAGGCTTGGGTGTTGTTTCTGGAGATTATGTCATATTCGCAAATTCTGGTGATTGCCTCGCTTCAAATGATGTTTTGGAACGTGTCGTGGATTCTATAAGAAAAGAGTCGCAACTTCCTGATATGGTTTATGGCAATTACAGAGAGTCTGGCGATTCTGCGTTGGAGAAGGTTATTCCCTGTTATAGCCACAAAAGGGTCTGGTATGGAATGTTTGCCAGCCATCAGTCTATCTTTTATCGTTTAGGCCTTCTGCGTGATAATAACATTATGTTTGATGAAACATATAAAGTGGCGGCTGATTACAAACTCACTCTACAGGCTGTTGTGAAGGGAAAAACGTTTCTTAAACTTCCAATTAGTATCTCTTCTTTTGATATAGCGGGGATTAGTTGTCAGAATCAAGATTTAGGTCTTTATGAGGCTGACAGAGTTCGTAAGGAGGTGCTGAATATGCCTTGGATAAAGCGCTATGGCATTATTTTGATAAGCAAGACATCGCGTTATGTGAAGAAGCATCTCAGATTCTTATATAAATTGTATAGATATTAGTATGGATCTTTCGGTAATAATCCTCACAGGAAATGAGGAACTCCATATAAAGCGTTGCCTGGATATTATATGTCCTGTGGCAAAGGATGTTTTTGTAATAGACTGTTTCTCCAAGGACAGGACTGTGGAGATTGCTCAAACCTATACCAATGTTCAAGTTCTTCAGCACGAGTGGCCTGCAACCAAATATGCCGGACAGTTCAACTGGGCATTGGAGAATGCTCCTGTCACCACCGAATGGGTGATGAGATTGGATGCTGACGAGTATCCTATGCCGGATCTGGTGGAGGAAATGCAACAAAAAATCCCTTTGCTTGGTGAGGATATTACAGGAGTCGTGCTTAAAAGAAGGCATATTTTCTTGGGGAAATGGATGAAGGGAGGCATTTATCCTGTCAAGCTTCTCAGGATTTTCCGCTACGGGAAAGCGAAATGTGAGCAGAGGCTTATGGATGAGCATATCCAGTTGCTTGAAGGAAAGAGTGTGGAGTTTGATAATGATTTCTGTGATGATAACCTCCACGATGTTTCCTGGTTTTGTCATAAACACGTAGATTATGCAACCAGAGAGGCTGTCGATATGCTTGATATTGAACTGAATCTTGCGGGTTTTGCTGCCACCGACAGCTACAAAAAGATAAGCGCTCAGGCAGAAGGAAAGAGGGAAAAGAAACACGCTTATGCCAAGAAACCTCTCTTCTGGCGTTCGTTTGCTTATTTTATCTATCGCTATTTCCTCCGTGGCGGATTCCTTGACGGCAAGGAAGGCTTCCTGTTCGCTTTCATTCAGGGATGGTGGTATCGCACGCTTGTCGATGCAAAGATCCTCGAGGTGAGAAAATGGATGAAAGCCAATAATCTGAACGCTGAAACCGCGGAGGGGAAACAAGCATTGAAAGGATACATCAAGGACAATTGGGGCATCACTTTGCCCTGACAACTGATGAGGGTTGACTGATGAAGATATCTGTTGTCACGGCGACATACAATAGCGGAGCTACTTTGAGGGACACTTTGGAGAGCGTTCTTCGACAGGATTATCCTGACTACGAACTTGTGATCAAGGATGGCGGCTCGACTGACGACACTCTGGATATATGCCGTGAATATGAGCCGAAGTTCGGGGGACGGATGAAACTTCTGACATCTCCCGACCGCGGGATCTACGACGCGATGAATCAGGGAATAGCGGCGGCTGCAGGAGATGTGGTCGGCACCTTGAACTCAGATGATTTCTACACGTCGGATGATATCCTGCAGACCGTCGCACGCCAGTTTGAGCTGACTGCAGACATCGATGCCCTTTATGGTGACGTTCACTACGTCAAGGCCGGCGACACTTCGAAACTTGTAAGATACTACTCAAGCAGATTGTTCAGAAGAAGCTGGATGCGTTTCGGATTTATGCCCGCCCACCCTTCTTTCTACTGCAAGAAAGCGACATACGAGCGTTTCAAGGTCGATGGAAGCAGTGATTATTACGATACATCATACAAGGTTGCCGCAGACTTCGAGTTTCTTCTGAGGGCCATATTCGTAGGACGGATAAAGACACGTTACATCCGCAAGGACTTCGTAACTATGCGTTCCGGCGGCGCCAGCAACCGCGGAGCAAGAAGTCACAGACAGATAGACCACGACCATCTGCGGGCATTGAAGGAGAACGGAGTCTACTCCAACATCTTCTTTCTCGCCTTGAGGTACATATACAAAATCGGCGAGATAGTGTCAAGCCGATTAGGGTTTTATCTTGTCGAATAAATGCTTAACTTAGCTACGTTAAAAAGGATACGGCTATGAAATGGCTCCGCAACATACTCAAGGGAGCATCCCTTACCACGGCACTGTTCATCTTCCAGGCCTGCTACGGCACCCCGCAGTGGCTCCACGACAGCGAGGTCCAGTTCCAGGTCGTAGCCCAGGACGGCAGCCCCGTCGATGACGTCGAGATCTACACCAGGTTCGCCGACAACGACGATCTGGACTGGAGCCTGTGCGGCAACACCGACGCTGCAGGCAATCTGTCGACTGTCATATACTTCGACGAGAACAACGACCCCCAGGTGCGCGTCAGCGATCCCGCCGGCCGCTACGCAGTCCGTGACACAGTCGTCGCCGACCTGGACGGCACCATCGTGATAACGCTCTCCAAGGCAGAATGATGTCCAACTTCAAATGGCTGCTGTGGCGCCTGTTCCGCGCCAATGAAATCAAAGTGCACGAACTGAACTACCTGTTCTGGGAGTGCACCACGAGGTGCAACCTCCACTGCCGCCACTGCGGCAGCGACTGCAAGACAGCCAGCCGCGACAAAGATATGCCCCTCGGGGACTTCCTGCTGGCCCTCGACACGATACCAAAAAAATACGTCAGCCGCGAATTCACCGTCGTGCTCACCGGCGGAGAGCCGCTGCTGCGACCCGACATAGAAGACATCGGCCGCGCCATCCGCAAACGCGGAATGGGCTGGAGTATGGTGTCCAACGGATACTTCTACGACCGCGCAATGCACAGCCGCCTGCTGGGCGCAGGTATGGGAGCCCTGACCATCAGCCTCGACGGGCTGGAGCAGGAACACGAATGGATGAGAGGCCGCAGCGGCTGCTACGGCAGGACCCTCGAAGCCATCTCCATCGCTGCCGCCGCACCCCAGCTCAACTTCGACGTAGTGACCTGCGTCAACAAGCGCAACCTGGCGCAGCTGCCCGACATCTGCGAACTGCTGGCGGGCCTCGGCGTGAAACAGTGGAGGCTCTTCACCGTGATACCCATCGGCCGCGCCGCCAGCGACCCCGAAATGAAGCTCGACGACGAGGAGTTCAAGACACTGATGGAATTCATAAAGGCACGCAGGGAAGCTGCGAAGCCGGGCGATATGAACGTCACCTTCAGCTGCGAAGGCTACCTCGGCCGCTACGAGACCCGGGTGCGCCAGGTGCCCTTCCTGTGCCACGCAGGCATCAACATAGCCTCCGTGCTGATAGACGGGCGCATCTGCGCCTGCCCCAACATCGACCGCGACCGCTTCAGCCAGGGCAGCATCTACAGCGACAACCTGTTCGAAGTGTGGAACACCCGCTTCAGGGAATACCGCGACAAGAGCTGGGCCCGAGAAGGCCAGTGCCGTGACTGCCCGGTGTTCAACCGCTGCCTCGGAGGCGGAATGCACAACTGGCACGGCGACTGCAGCGGGCCGCTGAGCTGCCATTACAAGAAAACACTGTAAAAGAACGAAGATATGACAAACGAAGCTTGTACCACGATAATAGTCGGCTCGAAACAGATGGCCGACGGCTCAATGATCTACGCAAGATCCGACGACTCAACCTCAGTAAAGGCCACCAAACTCGCCTGGTATCCCGCCGGCAAGGGACCCGACGAATTCGTAGCCCTCGACAGTCCCTTCCGCTGCCCCCTGCCGCCCGTTAGGCGCGCCTTCAGCGCCCTCGAGAGAGCCGACCTGCCCTACCACTGGGGTGAAGCCGGCTTCAACGACGCAGGCGTCGGTATGAGCTCCACCGAAACCATATTCTCAAAGAAAGAAGTCCTCGACCTCGACCCTTATGTAGAAGGCGGCCTGGCCGAGAACTGCGTGTTCCAGATCATCCTCCCCTACATCAGCTCAGCCCGCGAAGGAGCGCTCCGCCTCGGAGAGCTGATCGAGAAATACGGCAGCGCCGAAGGCTTCGGCATAGCCTTTATGGACGAGGCAGAGACCTGGTACCTCGAAAACGCCGGCGGCCACCGCTGGCTCGCCAAGAAGATGCCCGCCGACAAATACTTCGTGTCCGGCAACCAGAGCCGCTACCGCGACTATGACCCGAAGGAAGACCTCGCATCGGCAGACCTCGTGGAATGGGCCCGCGAGCACAAGCTCTTCACCGGCAAGTTCGACTTCCACGAAGCCTACAGCCTCGAGAGCGAGAACGACAAGACATACAACTACCCCCGCGTGTGGTACCTGCAGCAGCTGTTCACACCGTCAGTCAAGACCGACGTCAAGGTCAACGACTTCCCGGTGTACCAGAAAGCCGACC
>JAEEGG010003998.1_pt1 | contig 36098 bp, 20 predicted proteins | sample 9134161 | NCBI WGS metagenome assembly JAEEGG01 (sample SAMN16246543, study PRJNA631951) | gut metagenome | biome: gut microbiome; feature: rumen; material: CR-attached | host: Bos | place: Iran: Karaj | collected 2018-10
AAAAGCGAGGAAGAAACATGGCGGAGAACGATCAAACATTATTCCGAAAAAAAGCGATGGACAAGATTTCCTCACCGGAGCAGCTTACGGATTATCTCAGGGTTACGTCGCCGCGGATGTGGATCATTCTTGCGGCGGTGATCATGGTTCTTGCTGCCGTTGTCGTCTGGGGGATCCTCGGAAGGATGGAGACCGTGAAGGACGTCAGGGTGATCGTTTCCGACGGGCAGGCGCAGATCGTGACCGTGGACGGGACCGTGATCGAAGAGGGCATGGTCGTGCGGATCGACGGGCAGGAATATAAAGTCAACGGAACGGTATCGGACGAATTCGACAGGCCGGTCGGCTTTGCAACTGTCGCGCTTCCGGACGGATCGTATGAGGGAACGGTTGTGATCGATCAGACGAGGGCGGTTCTGGCTCTCTTCGGAAACAGGTGAACCGGATGTTCAGACGGCGCGAAAATCAAACGCTTTCAAAGGGCGTTGCCAAAGTACCGGTCATGATGCAGCTCGAATGGTTGGAGTGCGGCGCTGCATCCTTGGGCATGGTTTTGGCGTATTACGGGAAATGGGTGCCGCTGGAACAGCTGCGGACCGACTGCAGCGTCTCGCGGGACGGCGTGAACGCGGAGAAGATCTATCTTGCAGCGAAGCTTCACGACCTTGACGTGAAGGTCTATAAGATGACGCCCGAATCGCTGAAAGAAAACGGACGGTTCCCCTGCATCATTCACTGGAACATGAATCATTTCGTCGTGCTGAAGGGCTTCCGCGGCAAGTACGTTTACCTGAACGATCCGGCAAGAGGCGCGATCCGGGTCACATGGGAGGAATTCGACGAGTCCTTTACCGGCATCGCGATCGTTCCCGTTCCTTCCGAGCGGTTCCAACCGGGCGGAAAGCCCGCGAGCCTATTTTCGTTTGTCAAAAAGCGTCTGGCGGGGATGGGCGCTGCGCTTGCGTTCGTCGCGCTGACGACGCTGATTTTTTATCTGTTCAATATCACGAATTCCGTTGCGGCACGGATCTTTGTCGACAAGCTCCTGATCGGGCGAAATGACGCCTGGATCCGGCCGTTCCTGTGCATCCTGCTTGCGCTCGCTGTTTTGCAGATCGTCGCGGAATGGGTGCGGGCGGTGTATTCGCTGCGCATCAACGGCAAAATGGCGGCGATCGGCAGCACGTCCTATATGTGGAAGGTGCTGCGTCTGCCGCTGGACTTTTTCGTACAGCGCAGGGCAGGCGATATTCAGTCGCGCGCCGTGATGAACGCTTCCATTGCGGGTACGTTCGTCAATACGCTTGCGCCGCTGGTCATGAACACGCTGATCATGATCCTGTATCTCGTGCTGATGCTGCGGCAGAGTCTGCTGCTGTCTTTGATCGGGATCGCGGTCCTGATCGGGAACGTCGTTCTGTCGATTGTCATATCCCGGCGGCGCATCGACATCACGCGCGTTCGCCTGCGCGACGAGGGGAAGCGGGATTCGACCGCGCTTTCCGGCATCGATATGATCGAATCGATCAAGGCAAGCGGCGCAGAAAACGGGTTTTTCCGGCGTTGGTCCGGTTATCTGGCGTCTGTCAACGGGCAGAGCGTCAAGGCGGAACGGAACGAGCAGTTCCTCGGTATGCTGCCGGCGTTTTTCATTACGCTTGCCAACTATGCGGTTCTATCGCTCGGCGTTCTGCTGACCATGCAGGGCAAATTCACGCTCGGCGCCGTGCTGATGTTCCAGGGCTTCATGAGCGCGTTCCTGTCTCCTGCGATGACGGCCGTCAAAGCCGGGCAGACCATGCAGGAGATGCGCACGCAGATGGAGCGCGTGGAGGACGTGATGCAGTATCCGGAGGACGAATCACTGGAGGAATCCGCGAAAGACGAAAGGATCGCGGACCGAAAGCTGAAGGGCGGCGTCGAACTGAAGAACGTGACGTTCGGATACTCCAGAGCGAGCGTGCCGATCGTCAAAGATTTCTCTCTTTCCGTCAGACCGGGGCAGTGGGTCGCGCTTGTCGGTCCGTCCGGCTGCGGAAAATCCACGATCGCGGGCATGATCGCGGGTCTGTATCAGCCGTGGTCGGGCGAGGTTTTGCTGGACGGAAGACCGAGAAACGACTATCCCCGCGACGTGATTACGAACTCTCTGTCGGTCGTCGATCAGCAGCCGATGCTGTTTGAAGGTACGGTGAGCAGCAACATCAAGATGTGGGACGCCTCCATTCAGGATTTTGAGGTGATCATCGCGGCGCGCGACGCGGCGATCCATAAGGATATTGCCGAGATGGTCAACGGCTATGGGCATAAGCTCAAGGGCGGCGGCAGAAACCTGTCGGGAGGGCAGCGGCAGCGGCTCGAGATCGCGCGGGCGCTTGCGCTGGATCCCTCCGTTCTGATCCTGGACGAGGCGACGGCAGCGCTGGATGCGGAAACGGAATATGAAGTCATCAAGGCGATCCGCAACAGGGGAATCACCTGCATCGTCATTTCACACCGCCTCTCCGCGATCCGCGACTGCGACGAGATCATCGTTCTGGATCACGGCAGGGCGGTCGAGCGCGGCACGCATCAATCGCTTATGGAACAGGGCGGCAGATATGCCGAACTGATCGCAAAAGAATCGTGAGGTGCCGTTATGAGTTTGTTTGAAGAACAGATCAAAGAACGGAAAAGCGCAGACCAGCGGATCCTCGAAAACTCTTTCGATGAGATCGCCGGCGTTGTGCTCGGCACGCGCAGGGTTTTCAAGCAGGAAGACGAGCGGACGGTCGCGAAAAACGCGATCGACGAGATCCTGCTGCATTTTGAAATGAAACCGCTCGATATCCCGGAGAACTTCGTCAGCACGGAAGAGATGGCGGAGTACTGTCAGCAGGCGTACAGTCTTATGTTCCGCGATGTCGAGCTGAAGGAAAGCTGGTATCGCGACGCGTTCGGACCGATGCTTGCGTTTACCGAAGAAGGCGGCGTTCCCGTTGCGCTGCTTCCGGGCAAGCTCGGCGGATACGTGTTTACCGATCCTGAGACGAAGCGGCGCGTGAAGGTCAACCGGAAGAACGCCGAGCGGTTCGAGGCAAAGGCGCTGAGCTTTTTCCGACCGTTCCCGCAGAAAGCGCTCGAGCCGATGGATCTGATCCGCTATATCCGCAGCGTCATTCCGCTGAGCGAGTGGATCGTGAACATCCTTCTGCAGGGCAACATTCTGGTGATCGGGCTGATGCTGCCCTATATCACAAAGGTCATGACGGGCGCGGTGCTTTCCACGGGACGTCCCGATCTTTTGATCGGCGTCTCCGTTTCGATGCTCTGCATTCTGATCGCTTCGCACCTGTTCGGCGTCGCGAAAGGGCTCTTTTCCAAGAAGAAGGAGCTGAAGACGGAAAACGCGGTGCGCGCGGCGGTCATGATGCGGCTCCTTTCGCTGCCGACCCGGTTTTTCGGACGGTTCGGCGCAGGCGAACTGAAAGTGCGTATGGACGCCATCGTCCGGTTCAGCAAGGAGTATGTCAGCTTCGCCGCAATGACTGCGCTGACGCTGGCGACGTCGGTCCTGTACCTGTACGAGATCTGGCGTTACGCGCCCGGTCTGCTGCCGGTTGCGATCATCTATCTTTTGCTCATGCTGGTCGTATCGCTGATCACGGTGCGCACGAGACGGAAATTCCATGAGAAGAGTCTGGAAGTCGACGCGGAGGAATCCGGTTTCAGCTATTCCGCGATCACCGGCGTCCGGAAGATCCGTCTGGTCGGTGCGGAGAAGCGCATGTTTGCGCGGTGGATGAAGCTGTACGCGGAAAAGGCGGGGCTTACCTACCGCCCGCCGATCCTGGTACGGATCAACAGCGCGATCGTCATGGGGATCGGGCTGCTTTCCACGATCCTGACGTATTGGCTGGCGCTCAAAAATCACATTGATGCGTCGTCTTATTTCGCGTTTTCGGCGGCGTTCGGCGCGATCGTCGGCATGACGTCCTCCGCATACGGCGTTACGTTTTCGGCGCATGAGACCCGTCCGCTTCTGAAGATCGCCGAGCCGATCCTGAGAACGGTCCCGGAGGAGACGCAGGAACAGGAGATCGTCACAAAGCTTAACGGCGGCATCGAACTGAATCACGTTTCCTTCCGCTATGACAAGGAATCGCCGTACATCTTCCGGGATCTGTCGCTTAAAATCAAGCCGAAAGAATACGTCGCGATCGTCGGAAAGAGCGGCTGCGGAAAATCCACGCTGATGCGGCTGCTGCTCGGCTTCGAGCAGCCGGAGACCGGCACGATCTTCTACGACGGAAAGAACCTGAGCAAGCTGAATCTTTCCTCCCTGCATAAGAAGATCGGAACGGTACTGCAGCAAAGCGAACTGTTCCCGGGGGATATCTACACCAACATCGCCGTGATGACGCCGGGGCTTTCGATGGAAGACGTGTGGGACGCAGCGGAGAAGGCGGGCGTCGCCGACGACATCCGCGAGATGCCGATGGGCATGCGGACGTTCGTTTCGGAAGGATCCGGCACGCTTTCCGGCGGGCAGAAACAGCGCATCCTGCTTGCGCGGGCGATCGCGGCAAAGCCGAAGCTGCTGCTGCTCGACGAAGCGACTTCCGCACTGGACAACATCACGCAGAAGAAGGTGACCGACGCGCTCGACGCCTTGAACTGCACGCGCATCGTGATCGCGCACCGGGTCTCGACGATCAGAAACTGCAGCCGGATCATTGTGATCGACGGCGGAAGGATCGTTGAGGAGGGAAGCTTCGACGAACTGATCGCAAGGAACGGCTTCTTTGCCGACCTGGTGAAACGGCAGATGGCGGAATAAAAAGGGAAAAACCGGTTTCGGTTGATTCATAGAAACAGAGAGGAAAACATACAAGGAGGAACCCACATGACAAACAGATGGACCAAAATCCTGAGCACGGCGCTCGCGCTTTTCATGCTGATCAGCATTCTGCCGATGAGCACGATCGCGGATGCCGTGAAGGACGAGCGGCAGGATGTTTTCATCCCCGAGATCGAGCTCGGGGAAGACGTCCTTATGCACGACGTCTTCTATCTGACCGCTCCGGCGGCGGAGATCGAAGAAAACGCCAACGCGATCTATCTGCTGCGCATCGGACGCGGCGGAAGTGCGGAAAGCGAATCCACGGCGCTTGTCAGGATCTCCGATATGACGGCGAAATACGGCGAGGACTATATCGTCCGTGTACGCGGCACCGAGGAGGAGGTCGTAAACCCGGATTACAACATGTCCCTGGCGGAGATGATGGAAGATTCCGAATACGGCCAGATGCCGCTCGAGGATTACGAGGCTGCAGTCGAGGAGATCATGAACGATCCCGAGGCGCTGGCGGAGCTTCAGGAGGGTGTCAATGAAGCGCTGGATTTTTTGGAGGAGCAGAGCGGCCTTGACGAGAAATACGACGGCGAAAATCCCTATGCCGAAGCGGTAGAGGAACTGTACGGCGAGGATGCGGAGAAGCCCGCGGAGGAACCCGCGGAAGAGCTCGCAGAAGAACCGGCGGAAGAGCTCGCAGAAGAACCGGCGGAAGAGCCCGCAGCGGAACCGGCGGAGGAACCCACAGAAGAACCGGCGGAGGAACCCGCAGAGGAACCGGCGATCGAGCCCGATCCCAACGTGGTCGTCACCGACGGATCCGAAACCGTGACGATCGGCGAACCGGATGACGGTCTCGATCCCGTGCAGCGGGCGTCGAACCTGTTTACCGGCGAGGACGCGATTTCGCAGCGGCTGACCGCGAGCACGGATCTGTTCCAGGATCTGCAGAAGGTCGCAAACGTCCTGACCGACGCCGTTGTCGGCGCATACGTCGAGATCACCTTTGCGCCGGGCGAAACCTCCAAGTATATCGAGATCATCCCGCTGAACAACGATAAGAGCGACGGCAACAGGATGTTCTACCTGATGCTCGGCGCGCCGAGCGGCACGACCACGAACAGCGCAGCGAGCGCATGCGCGTTCACGATCCTCGACGACGAAGAACCCGAGGAGTGCGTGCTTTCCTTCAGTCAGGTCGAATACGTCCATACGCCCGGCGAGGAAAGCGTCGTGATCACGGTCGAGCGTACCGGCGCGATCAATTCCGTCGTCGGCGGCACCGTAAAGACCACCGGCGAAGGCAATGCGGTCATGGGCAGGGACTATTCCGAGGTCGATCAGACCCTCATCTTCCCGTTCGGCATTCCGACGCTCACGGTCACCATTCCCGTGCGCACGGAGTACTTCAAGGGCGACGCTTCGTTCGGGCTTTCCCTTGAGGCGGACGCGGGCTGCACGATCGGCGTCGATCACGCGACAGTTGCATTGAAGGGCACCTACGGAGAAAAGAAAGCGGAAGACGCTTTCACCACGGACCCCGGCAGCGTTTCCGACAAGAGAACTGTCAGCGACACGAAGGACGGCACGGAGCCGGTGCGGCGTGAGCTCAGCAGACCCGAGCTGATGGACGAAGTCCGAATTGACGCGCCGTATTATCACGGCCACGAGGACAATCAGTTCGGCGGCAACGATAAGTACGACAGCAATAAACAGGCATGGGACCTGATGTGGACGGATCAACACTGGTACCGTGACCGCAAGGGCCTTGTAGGCGTTATCTATCAGATCGGCAGCAAGAACTCTCCGTACGCGATCGCGGGCGCGCAGGTTACGTGGGCCCGCACGGGCGATCACGCATACATGAAGGTCACGTTTGAGGGCGGAGACGAGCCTACCGATTGGATGAAAACAATGACCAGGAGTTCGAAGGACAATGCAAAGGAGCTTTCTTATGATTCCAAAGCGAGCTTCGGCGAGAAGACCCTGAACATGTTCCCGAGCAAATACCTCATTGACCTCGCACCTAACGGCGTCAGACCGCAGTGGATCGGCTTCTACAACCGCGGTCAGTGCGACGACTGCAACCATCTGTATATCTACAGAGTTCAGCCGATCAAGCGCATGTTCCAGTTTAACCTGAAGCAGGCGGACGGGCTTCTGTTCCTGCAGGAAAACGGCGCCCGGAACAGCGATGCCGGCGTGGCGACGAAATCGTCCATTGTCGACGGCGGTAAGGACGTGCTGCTCATTGCGGACGACAGCATCACCGTGCAGGACGTCTCCGACTCCAACGTCACGCAGTTCGCTTACATGAAGGAGTTGAACTGGGTCCGGGAAAACGACACGACGATCTATCAGCTCGGCAGCAACCAAAGCGCATCCAACCATTCCATTACGTTCACGCTTTCGAACGAGATGATGAATGAGATGTTCGGCGGAGGGCGCGATCAGTATTTCAGAGATTCGATCGTCGAAAACACAGGGCTTGCAAATACGGTCGGCTATGCAAACTACAGCAAGCTGTACATCAAGCCGGCGTTCGACTACATCGATTCGAAGGTCATTCTGCGGAACCCGTACAGCTACGACGTGAAGTTTACCATCAGCACGATGGAATACGTCGTTCCGGCAGGGGAGACCGTTGAGATCAAGGCTGGAGACGTCAGCTTCCATAAGGGCGACACGCTTGCGCTGACCTCCATCGAGATCCTGGATCCCGACGCGAACAATTTCAATAAGGTCGTCGGCGCTAACCAGTATTATAAGGTCAGCGGCGCCGAAGCGGATTACGAAGCCGATCCGCGGGTGTTCTGGGACGACCAGCCGATCTACATCGCAGGCGAACCGAATACGAAGCGGCTCTGCGCGGTGGAGGTCGTGGTTGAGCCGAATATCCAGAAAAAGGACAACAAGATCACGGTCCGCGTCAAGACCTCCGATCTTGCAAAATTCGATACGACCAGCCTTTCCGCCGGTCTGCTCAAGCGGGCGGGCGATACGACCGTTGAAGCGGGCTACACCTACTACACCTTTGCCAGCGAGGACAAGACGGTCGCGGGCAAGCTTTATCCGATCACCGTGAATCCGCAAAAGGGCTGGGTCGCGGTCTGGACGGACCGCAACGTCGCCCGCACGTACACGCAGAACACGCTGTACTTCAAGCCCGGCACGCTGCCCGACCGGAACATCATCGACCTGACGGCGGCGCCGCAGCACGGCTCCGTTACGCTGACGGGTACCTTCCGGTACATGGATTACAACCTGAAGGACAGAGGCGCGGGCAGCATGTCGAACCGCCCGGCGGTCGGCGCGGTGATCACCGCGGGCTCCGCGGGCGGCACGGCGGACCAGGACGGCAAAGTGACCGCGGGACCGGTCCCGGGCACGGGCGGGGAGAACAAATATCTGCGATACCTCGTTTCCGTCAACGGCACCGCCATGCTCTACGAGGTCCCCATGCCGACGGGAGAAAATGACGCCGCGATCGATATCTCGGCGAATTTCCCGAACGGCGTCAGCCCGGTCACGGCAAACATCTTCAAGGGGATCCAGATCACCGGCGTGATGAGCGATCCGGCGTACGAGATTGCCGACGGAAAGTTCATTCCGATCCTTCCGATGGGTAAGAATGCGCAGATGACGATCGAGATCAGTCCGCGTCCGTATGCGGTCTCCCTGACCACGCCGATGGGCGTTCTCGAAACGAGAAAGGTCGAGGCGCCTCTCGGGATCCAGCTCGTGGTCTATGACGCGAACGACGTCTACAAGGGTGAATACGAGCTTGTCAAACCCGATGAATACGATGCGGCGAGAGGCGTATACATCTTCCGGTCCACGGTCGAATTCGAAATCGCCGCTCCGATCGAGATCGATCCGGACGCGCCTGAACCTGATCCGGACGAGCCCGAACCCGAAACGGAGGGCGGATTCTCGGTCGACCCCGGCGACAAGCTGTATATCCGAGTCATCACCAACCGTATGTCCGCGGCGGACGCGCTTCTGACCGATCTGCAGGAAGCGGTCGAACTGCTGCCGGAGCCCGAGACGGTCACCTCCAACGAAGCGACGGTCATCGTCACAACGGGCGCAAACGGTTCCGTCGTCGATCCGAATACGCGTGAAGCGGAAGAACCGAAACCCGAGCTGACGGTCGAAGCGACGGCGGACCCGACGGAGGATCTTCAGGTCGGCGATCCGATCACCTATACGATCAGGATCACGAATACCGGCGGCGTTCGTCTCGGCAACATCAGGATCAACCAGTCGCTGACCGATCTGGAGCAGGTCACCTCGCCCGATATGTCGGTTCTGAATCTCGACGAATCCGTCACGGTCAAGTACTGGTATTACGTCACGCAGGCGGACGTCAACGCCGGCAGCGTCACGAACAAAATCACGGCGATCGGCGAGATCGACCCGGTCATCGGAAACTTCGCGGACAGCTACCAGTATTCCGACGTCTATACCGGCATCAACTTCTACAACCCGCTCGCCATGGAGATCCCGCCGAAGCAGACCTTCACGAGCCCGGTGACGATAACCTATCCGGAGCTGCCTCTGATCGGCAGCACGGGCATGGCGCTTCCGTTCCCGTTCGTAACGGTCGGATGCATGCGCATCCCGCAGGGCTACCGTCTGTATTTCGGCGTGTCGGTCGTGCAGATCTATGACACGGTCAAGGAAACGCATATCAGTTCCTTCCACTCGGACCAGCCGGGTCAGGACGGAACGGATGATTACTGGAAGAGCACCTTCTCCATGGCCAATCCGTTCGGCACCTTCTGGAAAGGACTCAAGGACTCCTGGAACAAGGTCGGTACGCTGCATGAGAAAGCCAAGTTTGCAAAAGAACTGGGCAGGAAACTGTCCCTTGCGAGCTTCGGCAGTCCGCAGTGGAGATTTGACGTCATGATCGGCGCGTACTTCAACTTCCATTACTTCACGATCTACGCGAACAGCATCGAAAAGACGGTGCTGAAATTCTCCGGCATGGGCGCTTACTTCTGCGTGAACGGCGGGTTCAAGGTGGCGTTCTACACGATCATTCCCCTCGTATTCATACCGGCGTATTTCGGGATCGAGATCGAGGCCTATCTCATGGCGTTCATCGGCGGCGGCTGCGATCTGGAGACGTCCGTTACGCTGGACGAGGCGCAGCAGTCACAGGTCGACTATGCAAATTCGGGGACCCGCTTCGACGGCGGCGTCCGTTTGCAGGGCTATATTCAGTTCAGTCTCGGCGTCGGGCTTTGCGATGTCATCGGCATACGACTGGTGGCAAGGGCCAACGCCATGGGCGCCTGGGAACCGAATAACAAGTACGGGGCGTTCGGTCTGTACCTCAGCGTCTCGGCGGGCATCATCGTCGACCTGTTCCTGTTCTCGGTTCCGGTCGTGATCGAGCTTGCCGGCAAGCCGTTCGGATTCTTCAAGCACTATGTTAATAATCCGGACGATGTGGCCGGCAATCAGGAGCCGGGCATGAGGAAGTCGACCTCGTCGCAGGGCTTCCGCCTCCGCCAAGGCAGCGGCACGGATTCCACCTGGGTCGGCGGAAAGAACGCGACGCGCTACGCGTTCGCGCCGGGCTCCACGCAGATCCTTGCGGAGAACGCGTATGAACGTGCGGATTCGCAGCTCATTACCCTGGATGACGGCACCGTCGTACTTGCGTTCATCGACAGCGACAACGCGAAGGGCGAATATCAGCGCACCACGCTGAAGCTCGCGACCTACAAGAACGGCGTCTGGAGCAACCCGGTCCCGGTCTCCGTGGACGATACGGCGGACTTCCAGCCTTCCATCGCGGAAACGAAGGACGGCAACGTGCTGGTCGCGTGGGTCTCCACCGGCAGCAACGATATCGACGAGAATACAGAGGTTACGGACTACCTGAACAGCATGGAAGTCTATGCGGCGCTTGCGACAATCGGCGAGGACGGTTCGATCACGATGGACGAGCCGGTCAAGATCACCAACGACCATCGCATCAAGGACGGCGTCGAGAAGGGCTATTACGACTGCATGCCGACCGTCGTCTGCGACAAGATCAGCGGCGACGCGATCGTCTACTACGTCAAGAGCGGCAACACCACCACGGACGGCGCGACGCTCGCGAACCCGTACGTCAACGACTGCCGCGTGTTCTACATGATCTACAACGCGGAAGAGGACGTCGATACGGACGGCAGAGTGGTTCCCGAAGGGTGGCTCTTCAACAACTTCTACTTTGCCGAGTTCCACGGCAATACGGCAAACGAGCAGTACATGATCGAAAACTTCGGCGGTCAGCGCTCGCTGGCAGGTCCGACGTACACGGATGAGAACGGCAGCACGGTCGCATATGCGATCCCGGACTTCACGGCGATCGGCTACAACGGTCTTGCGGTCTACGCCTACACCGTGGATACGGACGGCAGCAACGACACTTACGAAGACAAGGAGCTGTATCTGCAGGTCTACAACTTCGAGCAGCATGAGACGAAGTACCGTATCCGCATCACCGACGACAACGTGGCGGACACGCTGCCGCAGTTCTTCCGCTCCAAGGACGCGCAGCTCAGCACGGAGGAGGAAGCGACGCACACCAAGCTGTTCTGGTACCGCGACAACAAAGGCGTGGTCTACATCGACGTCACGCAGCTTATGCAGCAGGGCATCAATCCGGACGGCACGCTGAAGATCAAGGGCGACGGCGGCGATTCGACCTACGCGGATCCCATCGAGACCGGTTTGAGACCCAAGGACAGCAACGAATCCAGACAGTCCGCAGACTACCGCGTGGTCGAGGACGCCAACGGCAGCTTGTTCATTCTTTGGACCGACACCGTTGTCGACGGCGATCCGGCGGATGAGAACGCGTCCGTTTCGCAGGAGATCTTTGCAACGAGCCTGATCTCCAGCGGCAGGGTGTTGACCGACGAGGAGGCCGACGCGCCCGACGCAGATCTCGGCAGCACCGGCTGGTCGAAGCCGTATCAGCTCACCAGAGACGGATACTTCAACGACGAGCTCGCCGTCACCATGACGGGCGAGAACCTCATGGTGGTCCACAACCGCTTCAGGCAGGAGCTGGTCATTCCGGAGACGGATACCCCTGCCGAGGACGGCATCAACTACAACGGCGAAGTCGACTTTGACCCGCTTGTGATCACCGAAATGACGCTGGCTGCGACCGTGATGGAGCCCTGCGGCGCAGTCGAACCCGAGGAGATCGAAATCCGGCAGCCCAACGAGGACGGCGAGGCATCCGCTCTGACGCTCGATCATCCGATCGGCGGCGAGGATACCGTCATCACAGTCAAGGCGTCCAACAACGGTCTGACCACGGCACCGGGCTATATGCTGACGCTGTATGCGGTGGATAAGAACGGAACCGAAACGCAGATCGGCACGGTCGAATCGACCGATGCGCTGCGTCCGAACAATTCGCGGACCCACGAGTTTGCGTACACGCTGCCCGACGATGTCAGCGGATTGACGTTTAGGGCGGTCACGAAGGAGCTTAAGGAGGAAGGCGTCTACTTTACCAACACGGCGGAGTACGTCTCCGAGCCCCTGCTTTCCGATCCGGATTACCGCATTGAGAACATCGTGACCTATCAGACCAACGACGGCTTCCGTGCCTCGTTCGAAATCACGAACACGGGCAATGCGCCGTCCGGCGAAGACGATATGCTGACGATCGATTGGAAGGGCCCCGAGAACCTGATCATGGATGTCGACAAAGATGCGCTTACGCTGGTACACGTGCCGTTCGAGACGCCGATCCAGCCGGGCGAGACCCGCGAGATGGACATCGCAGTCCCGGTCACGATCGAAATGGTGCAGCGCTACGGCTTCATCGACGCTTCGTTCGCCGTCACGAGAGAATACGTAGAGACCTATAATGATATCGACTACACCGGCCGTCGATACGTCGGCGACATCGCGTATGACTGCTTCGTGCAGACGCAGCCGATGAACATGACGCTTGAGGATGTTGCGGTCAGGGAAGATGAAACCGCGGATATCGTCTTTGCAATGGATCTCGGCAACAAGTTCGGCAACAGCGCCGACGTGGCATATGCGGTCGAGGACCTCGAAATCGCGCAGATCAGCGACGGCAAGGTGCTCGGTATCGGCGGAGGCACAACGACGCTTTATGCGACGCATGTAGCAACCGGCACGACGGTACAGGCAACGATCACCGTCACGCCCAAGCCGCAGCCCGAAGCGCCGACTGCCGTGACGTTCGCCGGCGAAGACATTGTCGGCAACGACGAATATGAGATCGTCGACGGCGAGGTCCTGTATCGCTACGACGTGCACGTTGAGGATCTGCCGGAGGGCGGTTCCTTCATAAGCAGCGCGCAGATCTTCCTCGCATACGATCCGGCAGTCCTTGCGCTCCGCAAGACGGAAGGCGCGTTCGATTGGACGGTGAACGACAAGAACGGCACGATCTCCGCAGTCTGGGCGTCCGATACGGAACAGCTCCTCAAAAACGGCGAAGAAGTGCTGACGCTCTGGTTTGCAAAGATCGGAGATGCGGAGAAGACGGATGTCGCGTTCACCGAGAACACACTCGGAACAGGCAGCTCGATCGGATTCGCGGCGAACGGCAGTGTGGTTGAACTCGAAGCGGGAACCGCGGACGGCAGCATCACGTTCGATGCGATCCTGTACGGCGACGCAAACTGCGACGGCATGATCACGGCGGCGGACGCGGCGCTTATCCTGCGCTCGATCGTCGGTCTGTCAGCGCTCACAAAGCGCGGCGCGCTCAATGCGGAGGTCGACGGTGACGGCAGCGTTACCGCGGCGGATGCGGCGGCGATCCTGCGCTATGTGGTCGGCTTGATCCGGGAGCTCCCGGTACGGAACTGAACGGTTGAACAATTCACGAAATCTATGATCTGAAAGGAGAAATCATATGGAACTCAAGAAAAAAACAGAGCAGGAAAAGAGCGTCAACGAAGAAAAGAAGATCGAGGCGGAAGAAATAGCGTTCGAGGATCTTCGGAAGATCACGGGCGCAGGCAGCGAGTGGGACGACGTTCCTCCCATTGACGAACATCCTTACGATCCGGATACGATCAAGAAAACCTGAGCCCGGAAGGAAACCGCGTCCCCGAACGGCTCGGAAAAACAGAAAACGGATCGGAAACGGCGGCGTCCGCACGGCGGAAACGCCGCTTCCGTCCCACAAAATCCATTCGATCGGAAACGCTCCCGGTTCGGGAGCGTTTCTGTCGTTCAAGGAATCCGGCGGACCGCACGTGGAATCTGCGATCGGAAGGCGGGCTTTGCATAATCAGAAACTTTCCGCACAATGAATATCAGACGACAGGTGAAGTTTGATTATAATCTAGCCTTGTGATTGCGGTGTGAAATTGTACACTTAATTGTTCCTACCCTATTTTTCCAACGACGGTTATTTATCGTGTGGGACGGCGGTTGATCTTAATAATGATCGTTCAGTTGGCAATTAGATCATATTGTTTTTTGTGCCAGATGTTCACTTTGAACAGATCCCCATTAAAAACTTGGTTTCAAATCAAGATTATCAGAGAATACAAAAGTTGGACGAGCACATAAGAGAGAAGAAAAATGAGACTGCAAAACGTTTATTACACATACTATGAGAATGCGTTTTTCAAAAAAGTGCAGTCAAAGTGCAGTCAAAACCGGTTTTGAAGCCATCAAGCACCGTATAAAGAACTGTATATACAATAATGATATACGGATGTCAAAGTGATGATGTTTGCTTAGAAAAGGTAAGATCTGGAAAAGGTAAGCCCCCGAAAACACAGTGATTTCGGGGGCTTGGCGTCCCCGGCGCGATTCGAACGCGCGGCCTTTCGCTTAGGAGTTGTATTCCGACAATCTGTTAATTCTGCCCTAAAACACTGGAAAGTGCCTATTTCAGGGCTTTTTTTCAATTCCATACAACCCTGTTTTAGTCCATATAGTCCACAAAACAGGCTTTTATTTCACACGAAAGTTAGTCAAAAGTTAGTCAAATAGTTAGTCAACAATACAGGCTATTGATAAGGGAAAACTGGCATTCTCATATGCACTAATCTTATCGGATATCTGTATTTAACGCTATAATAATGTCATGATAGCTTTTTCTATGTATAAGCACTCGTAGTCCTTATTGGGAGAGCATAGGGATATTACAGATTCCATATCACGGTTAAGAAGGTTGTTATAACAATCAAATGGGATACGAAAACTGTCTGCTGATTATAAATGCGGGGTCAGAAAATGATTATGATCATCCCAATCCTTCGCCGCTGCCACATAGAAAGCCCGAGAAATCGGGCTCTTTTCGTACTTTGCCGTCGGACGAAACGAACCTGATTTGTGCTCATTTCGGGTTTTGACAACACTTTGAAAATCAACGAGTGTATTTGTATGGTTTTTTTGAACAGAATGAACCGAATAAGAACGCCGAAAACCCAGATATTCAGGCGCTTTTTGCGAAATAACTTAGGTTTTCGGCAATCGCTTTTCTGCCCTTCAGCCCGCTGTTATAATGCTTAGTCCTGCGGGAATACGGCGCAGAAGAGATCGCAAAATGCGTAAAGGGATCCTTCGCGCCAGCCCGGAGACGTTCATCTGCGGCGCATGCCGGTTCCGTGCGGGCGACGGCGAAGCGATCAACGCGTACTTTGGAAATATATAAGCGCCTGATCCTGGGCGAGCATGACGGAAAGCATCCTGTCCGGAAAAGCGAATAAAACGGAATCTAATACAAGATAAGAAAAGGAAGCCGCTTTCATCAGGTTTTATTGAGAAAAAGCGGCTGTTTCTTTGGACATCCTTTGGACATGCTTTGCTATACTGAAATGTTGAAATAGTATATACTGCAACAATCTTCAGACATTCGGCATACTGCCGGTTTCGGCTGCGAAGGCGAATGGATGCGGGATACGATCATACAGTTTTGAAACGGAGGAAAAATGACGGTCGGACGAATCACGACGCTGCTTCTTGTACTTGTCATGCTTCTTGCGTTTGCTGCATGCAAGCAAACGGAGGAAGAGCCTGCTTTGCCGCATGCAGAGACGACGGTCCAAAGCATTTCCAAGCACGGCAATATCGTGCTGGAGATCCCGCCTTTGGATCTGTTTGCGCTCGGCTTTGAATACGGCGATACGGTCGAAGTCACGATCGGCGATGCGTCGGTCGAGATGCCGGTCGGTTCCGATTTCAGCGATGTGGACACCGGCAAGATGGTCTGCCGGGTGAAATACGATCCACAGAACGAAGCGGAAAACAGCGTAACGCTTGCGATCATGATGGGCGATCTCGCAACGACCCTCGGCATTGCCGCAAAGGAGACGATCGAAACGGATCCCGGCTTTGTCTGGAATTATGCGGTTTCCGCGCCGGTCGCCGTTTCGATCACCCTCAAAGAAAAGGGCGGCTATTACGACGAATACATGCTGCGGCAGCTCGTTCGCAGCAACGAGCGGGCGGAATACCCCGAGCTTACGGACGAGGAATTTGCCAATTTCCGGATGATCGCCGCGACCGGCGTTGCCGCGGGCGTGCTGTATCGCTCCTCCTCGCCGGTGAATCCGGAGCTGAATCGCAACGTAATCGCCGATGCGGCGCTGGAGCGCGCTGGCATTCGGACGGTCATCAACCTTGCGGACAGCGAACAGGTCATGCGGGCGTATGAAGGCTATGCCGAACGCGCCTACGCAAAGTGCGACGTCGTCTGTCTGGACCTGCCCGTGGATTTTATGTCCGACGCCTTCCGGTCCGGTCTTGCCGACGGGCTCCGATTTCTGGCTTCGCACGAGGGACCGTATCTGATCCACTGCACCGAAGGCAAGGATCGCGCAGGGTTCGTTTCGGCGCTGCTGGAGTGTCTGATGGGCGCTTCGAACGACGAGGTGATCGCCGACTATATGATTACTTATTATAACTATTACGGGGTCAAGCCGGGGACCGAGCAGTACGATACCGTTGTTCGTGCGAGCATCCGGCAAATGCTTTGCGCGGCGTTCGGGATCGAGAACCTCGAAAACGCCGATCTTTCGGCGTGCGCAAAGAACTATCTGAAGTCGATCGGACTTTCGGACGATACCGTTTCCGAAATCATAGGAAAGCTCAGCGCCGGTCCGGCCGATTGACGGCGGACGGTATTGAGAAAACGCCCTGTTTTCCCGCGTCGATCGGATAGGGACGGCAAGGCGGAATCCCGTAGGATCGTCTTCAACGCGCTGAAGGGCTGAGATCCCGTAAAACGTACAGGACAGTTCATAAACACATAAAAGATAAGGATCAGGAGGCAAATATAGACAACAAACAAATCTACAAAAAAACGCTCGGCTTCTCCCTGCGCCGTGTATTCTGGGACATCATTTCGGTCGTGCTGCTTCTCGGCGCGGGAACGCTCGGGTATTTCCTCGGTGAAAAATACGCGCAAAACGGACCGATCGGTCTGTTGATCGGCGCGGTGATCGGCGTCGTTGCGCTGATCCTCATCACGCGGTTCATCTCGTATGCGCTGAAAGCGGGACAGATCGCCATGATGACGCGCGGCGTTGCCGAAGGCGAACTGCCCGACGACGTCATCAAAGAGGGCAAGAAGGTCGTGAAGGAACGCTTTGCGACCGTTGCGGTATTCTTCGCGATCACCGGCGTGATCCGCGGCATCTTCAACCAGATCGGCCGCGGCATCACGAAGCTCGGCGAAAGCATCGGCGGCGATACCGGCGGCGCGATCGGGGGCGCGGTAAGCTCCGTCAAGCAGACGATCATCAATTATCTTTGCGACTGCTGTCTCGGCTGGGTTTTCTACCGCAAGGAAGTCAAGCCCGCAAGGGCGGCGTGCGAAGGCGCGGTGCTGTTTTTCAAGCACGGCAAGACGTTTGCGAAGAACATGGGCCGCGTGTTCGGCATGGGCCTTGTTTCTCTGCTCGGCATCGGCGGCGTGTTCGGCGTCGTTTCGTACCTGATCCTGAAAGGGCAGACGTTCTATGAGCCGCTTGCGGCGTGGATGACGGAAAACCTTACCGATACGTCGAGTTGGCTCGCGCAGATCCTCAGCAATCCCAAAACGCTGCCCATCGCTTTCGCGGCGCTCATCGGGATCATCATGTGGGCGATCATCCACTCGGTCTTTATCAAGCCGTTCGTGCTGGTCGGCGTGCTGAGAAACTACATCGAATCCGGCAAGAACGATATCCCGTCGGAGGAGAGCTTCCGGATGCTCGATTCCAAGTCTCCGAAGTTCCGCAAGCTCCACCAGGAGATGTAACGGACGCGGGGGAAAGGAGTTACTTTATGAATAAAAAAACCGTTGCTGCAATCGTGATCGCCGTCGCCGCACTGTGCCTGTCGATCGCGGGACTGATCGTTGCGCTGCTGCCGAAGCAGGCAGTCGGAGACGTGCAGTACGTCATGTATCTCGGCACGAACGATAAGGATACGAACGAGCCGGTGTTCGCGCCGGACGAAGCCAAAACGAAAGCGGAGGAGATCCTGCTCAAGCATGTCGGCGACTGGACGATTCAGGAGGCGAACGGCGGCTGGGCAGACGGAGATATGCTCTATCGCGAATACACGATCGTAATCTATCTGAGCGATACGAGCGCGGACGCCGTTCACGCCGCTGCGGACGAATTGATCGCGGCGTTTCATCAGAGCACCGTTCTGATCCAGAAAAACGTGACCGCAACCGAGTTCTATTACGGCAGACCGTAAACGGTCCGACCGGCATACCGGTTCCCGCAGGACGGTACTTCTCCGCCCCGCCGGAACGTACGGATTTTGCACGGACCGACGGTACGGTATACCGAACGCATCTGACACAGAGGTGAATGCGCGTGAAAAAAACAAGAAAGGTCGATATCGTCATCGTCTGCGTGTTGGCGGCGCTGCTGGCGCTTGCCGTCGTGCTGACGCTGATTCCGAGCGCAAAGCAGCGCGAGATCGCACAGAAGGCGACGGGCTATGAGGCGTTCATCGGCAAAAAGATCGGGATCCTGACGGGCACGAACATGGAGGCGGAGACCTTCAGGTATTTCCCGAAAAGCGAGTATCTGTACTTTGACGGCTATCCGAACATGAACATCGCGCTCAAAAGCGGTGTGATCGACGCCTACCTCGGAGACGAGCCGGCGCTGAAAAGCATCCATGCCGCAGAGCCGGAGATCAACTATTTCCATAAACGCCTGACGAACAACCGCTATTCCTTTGCGTTCCGCAAGGACGATCCGGAGGAAAAGGCGCTGCGCGATCAATTCAATCAGTTCCTTGCGAAGATCAAGGCGAACGGCGTGTATGACGAGATCGACCGGACCTGGTTCGGCGTCGACGAATCGAAGAAGGTCGTCGACATGTCCGATCTGACGGGCGAAAACGGCACCATCCACGTCGTTACGACTTCGACGGACGAACCGTTTTCCTACATCAAGGACGGGAAAAACGTCGGCTACGACATCGATGTCGCCGTGCGGTTCTGCCGCGAGTACGGCTACGCGATCGAGATCGGCGAGGTCGATTTCTCGGCGCGCATTCCTGCGCTGGCGTCCGGCAAGTATGAGTTCACGACGACCATGAACGTCACGCCCGAGCGCGAGGAGGAGGTCCTCTTTTCCGATCCGGTCAGCGAGGGCGGTATCGTCGTCGCGGCGCGTTCGGACGAGATCATCGCGGGCGAGCCGAGCTATACGGAGTACATCGGAAAGCGGATCGGCATGGTGACGGGCTTCAGCCTGGAAAACATCGTGCTGGAACTGTTCCCCGATTCCACCTACGTCTATCAGGAGAGCAACAGCGATCTGGTCCTCGCCATGAAGTCGGGTTCGATCGACTGTTATGCGGGCGATCTGCCGACGATCCGCGGCATCTGCGAGGAGGAACCGGAGATCGGGTATCTTTCTAAGCCGCTGTACGTCGAAGGCTATTCCTTTGCGTTCAGCAAGGCGAGCGACCTTTCGGAAAAGATTCTGCCGGAGTTCAACGCCTTTGTGGCGGGACTCCGGGAAAGCGGCGAACTGACCCGCCTGCAGAACGTATGGTCGGACGACGCGAAGAACGCGGAGCAGGCGTTCGATCCGACGGTCCCGAACGGCAAAAACGGAACGATCACCGTTGCGCTCCTTCCGGACCGGCCGCCGTTTACCTATGTGTCGAACGGCGCGTATACGGGATTTGCCGTCGAGCTGATCACCCGGTTTACGCGGGAATACGGCTATGCCATTGCATACGAAACCGGCACGCTGACCTCATGCATTGCAGGGATCTCGTCCGGGAAATACGATGTGCTGATCGGTCCCATATCGGTGACCGAGGAACGAAAAGCGAGCATGCTCTTTTCGGACACTGTCTATGAGGGCGGTATGGGTCTGTCGGTTCCGGCAATCGATCTCGGGATCGTCGCCAGGGATGAGCGAACCATCTTCCAAAGGATCGCGTCGAGCTTTGAAAAGAACTTCCTCCGCGAAAGCCGCTGGAAGCTGATCGCGCAGGGCGTCGGAACGACGTGCTTCATCACCGTGCTTTCTGTGCTGTTCGGCACGGTCCTTGCGTTTCTGATCTGCATGTTCCGCCGCACCGGCTCGAAGCTTGCGAATACGATCTCCAACCTGTATGTGAAGCTGCTGCAGGGCACGCCGACGGTCGTGCTGCTGATGCTGCTCTACTACGTCGTGTTTGCAAAGACGCCGTTCTCCGCGATCACGGTTGCGATCATCGGCTTTACGCTGAACTTCGGCGCATACGCGTCCGAGATCATGCGTTCCGGCATCGAGAGCATCGATCCGGGACAGCGCGAAGCGGCGCTGGCGCTCGGCTTTACCGAGAATCAGTCGTTCTTCCGGTTCATCTTCCCGCAGGCGGCGCAGCGGTTTTTGCCGGTCTATCGCGGCGAGATCGTGTCGCTTCTGAAATCCACGTCGATCGTCGGCTACATTGCGGTGCAGGACCTCACGAAGATGAGCGACATCATCCGCGCCCGCACCTATGAGGCGTTCTTCCCGCTGATCGCGACGGCGCTGATCTATTTCATCCTTGCCTGGATCATTACGTTGATTCTGGGGCGGGTATTGAAGGGCGTTGACCCGAAACGGCGTAGAGCGGCGAAAGGAGGCGCGGCAAAATGAGCATGATCCGCATTGAGCATCTCAGAAAGGAATACCAGAACGCGACGCCGCTTGAAGACGTCTGCGTCGAGATCAACAAGGGCGACGTGATCTCCGTGATCGGCCCGTCCGGCACGGGCAAATCGACGCTTCTGCGCTGTCTGAACAGGCTGGAGGATCCCACCTCCGGGAAAATCTTTGTCGACGGCGAAGAGATCACGGACTCCAAGTGTAAGCTGAATCTGGTCCGTCGCAAGATGGGCATGGTTTTTCAGTCGTTCAACCTGTTCGACAACCTCACTGTCGTCGAGAATATCATGTCTGCGCCGGTGCATCTGCTGAAAATGCCGAAGCAGCAGGCGCATGAGGAGGCTTTGACGCTTCTGGACCGCGTGGGGCTCAGGGATAAGGCGGAGAATTTCCCGAGCGAGCTGTCCGGCGGACAGAAGCAGCGCGTTGCCATTGCACGCGCGATCGCCATGAAGCCCGAAATCCTGCTCTTCGACGAGCCGACCTCCGCGCTCGACCCCACGATGGTCGGCGAGGTGCTGTCCGTCATCCGCTCCCTTGCGGAGGAGGGCATGACCATGATGATCGTCACGCACGAGATGAAATTTGCGCGCGACGTGTCGAACCGCGTTTTCTACATGGACGACGGCGGCATCTATGAAGACGGGACGCCGGAGCAGATCTTTGAGCATCCCGAAAAGGAGCGCACGCGCCGGTTCATCAAGCGGCTCAAGACGCTCGAATTTGAGATCGCGGACGCCGAGCCCGATTATCCGGCGCTTCTGAGAGCGCTTGAACAGTTCGGCAAAAGCGCGATGCTGTCCGCGCAGGCGCTCCGCCGTACGATCCTGGTCTTTGAGGAGATCGTCATGCAGGGCGTGCTGCCGAAGCTTCGCGAGACGCAGAACGGCTTCCCGATCCGCGTGAGCATTGAGCATTCCGACGCCGACGGTTCGATCGCGGTTTCCGCCGTTTACGGCGGCGCGCGCTTCGACCCGCTGACCGACGGCGATTCGCTTTCCGCAACGATCGCCAAAAAGCTTGCGAAACGGACCGACTTTGCATTCGACGGCGAAAACAGGATCATCGCTGTTATCTGACCGTATTCCGGATGGATCGGCGCGATTCCGGCACGGCTTTTCGCTTCGGAAAATGCGTTCCGATCCGGAGGGACCGAATGACACAGAAATAATCGTCCGAAAAGGACGTCGAAAAGTGATTCTGAAAGGAGATACAAATATGAACATCGAACAAAAGAAAGACGGCAAAGCGTTGGTTCTCGCGCTTGCGGGCCGTTTGGACACCGTGACCGCGCCGGAGCTGGAGGCGGCGCTGAACGACGCGCTTGCGGGCGTGGAGGAGCTGACCTTTGATTTTGAAAAGCTCGATTACATCTCCTCCGCAGGGCTTCGCGTGCTGCTTGCGACGCAGAAGACGATGAACCGGCAGGGAAGCATGAAGGTGATCCATGCGAATGAAATGATTCTGGAGATCTTCGAGGTCACCGGTTTTGCGGACATCCTGACCGTTGAATGACCGTCGCCCGGGAAAAGGAAAACGAATGCCCCGTGAAGCGGCTGCGCTGACAGATTACCGTCAAAGCGTATCCGGCATTCTTCGATACAATACAAATACAATAAAAGGAGATTCCGAAAATGAAGAAATTATTGACTGTTTTGCTGATCGCGCTGCTGATCCTCAGCGCTGCGGCATGCTCCAAGAATACCCCGGCGGCTGCTGCAGTCGATCCGGCACAGTGGAAGACCCTGGGCGATATCTGGGATTTTGAGTTTTGCAGGTCCGGCATCGAGGAAGATGTGTATATCCGGGTCTTCAAAGCGGACGACGGATACTACCGCGTGGAGACTGACGTCTCGCAGGATGTGACGGAGAAGCTGGACGCCATCGGCTTTTTCGACGAGGCAAAGAACGAGAAGGAAAAAGCGCTGATGAAGGACCTGCCCGTGAAAACGGTCATCAACCTTTCCGAGGTCCTGCTTTCTGAGAGCGATCTCGACGCATTGGCGGGCAAGACCGGTCAGGAGCTTCTGGACATGGGCTTCGTACCGCAGGACAGCTACGGCTTCAGCACGCAGGAGAAGTCCTCCTGGGCAAGACTGGAGAAGGGACCGTTCGTCTATGATGTTACCTTCAAGGAATATGTGGACGTCGACGACAATCCCAACGTGGCGGCGGTCATCCGGCCGCTGACGGTGGAGAGCGCGGAGCTTGCAGGTCTCTCCCAGTACAGCGCGGAGAAGGAGTTCGACATCAACGGCGGCAAATCCCTGGCGGACTATGAAGCAATGTTCAATGAGGGCTGATCCAAAATCTTAAGCCATACCGTCGGCAGTGCGCTGCGGGCGGGGGACGGAAAGCGACATGAAGATAATGAAAGCGAAAAGAACAGGACTGCTGATCCTTGCCGCCGTGCTGGCGGTCTGCTGGATCGGCTGCAATCGGGGGAACCGGCAGGAGGCAACTGCGCCAGCCGCTTCTTCCGCGTCTCCGACCGTTCCGGAACAGTCCCCGTCGGCAAAGGCGGAACCGACCTCCGTTCCGGAACCTGCCGTCACGGCGGAACTGGCGGGACCGGATTACGGCGATCCCGGCTCGTGGGCGTACTTTGCCGAGGGCGAGGACAAGGACGCGGACGTGTTCCTCATCTGCCCGTTGGTGGACACCCGGAGCGAGCGGAATGCTTACGATCTCAACGACAAGCTCAAGGAACGATTTGTCAACGCTCTGGATATGGAGAAAGGTATCTACGAGGATGTGGGGAGGCTCTATTCCCCCTTCTACCGGCAGATGTCCATGAACGCTTATCGTCTTCCGGAGTCCGAACGCGAAATGACCAGGACGGTGGCATATGCCGATATTTCCGCCGCATTCCGCTGGTATCTCGATCATGAGAACAACGGCAGACCGCTGATCCTTGCTGGCTTCTCCCAAGGCGCCGAGATGTGTCTCGAGCTGTTGAAGGAGTTCTTCGGGGATACGCCGGAGGGCAGCGCTCTGAGGGAGAGGCTGATCACTGTTTACGCCATCGGCTGGCGTGTGACGGAGGAGGATACCCGCGCCTATCCGCAAATCGTGCCCGCGCAGGGAGAAAAGGATCTCGGCACGGTGGTGAGCTTCGACTGCGAGGACGGTTCTCTTCAGGAGACCATCATCATTCCGGCAGGCGTCAGGACCCTGTCCGTCAATCCGCTGAACTGGAGGACGGACGGCACCCCGGCGGATCGCTCTTTGAATCTCGGCGCGATCATGAGCACGGGCGCAGAACCCGTTCCCGGTCTGTGCGGCGCATACATCGGCGACCGGGGAGAGCTCGTGGTGACGGACGTGGAGGCGGGGGACTATCCTCCGGGACTGGATCTGTTCCCGACAGGCGCATACCACGTCTATGATTATCTGTTCTTCTTTACAAACCTGAAACAGAACATCGCCGATCGCGCAGCCGCCTATTTCGAGGCGCAGCGCGGCGCATGTCTGGGACAGCTTTTGCAGGACCTTTTGACGGCACGCGAAACGCCGAACGCCGATGACGCGCAAAGGATCGATGCGGATCTTGCCGCGGTCAAAGCGGTCGCCGAGGCGGACTATCCCGCGGCAAAGGCGATCGCGGACCACTGGCGGCAGGTGTACCTCGATCCGGAATATACCCTGTGCTGCCACGGCAAAGGGGAGCTGGCGCCGGAGCTTGACGACGCGGGCATTCCCGACGAACGCACGCACGCGTTCGTGGTCCTGGGCTATGAGCTTCAGAACGGGGAGATGACGGACGAGCTCAGGGGACGCTGCGAAGCGGCGGCCGCGGCAGCCCGATCCTTCCCGAATACGATCCTCGTCTGCTCCGGCGGCGCGACCGGACCCAACAATCCGGACGGGCATACCGAAGCAGGGCTTATGAAGCAGTATCTTACGGAGGTATGCGGCATCGATGCCGACCGGATCTTTACGGACGAGCGGGCGTTGACCACGGCGGAGAACGCCGTCAACACCTTCGCCATCCTGAAGGAGCAGGGGGTCGAGACCATGACCATCGTGACCTCCTCCTACCATCAGCGGTGGGGGCAGGCTTTGTACAACGCACTGGCGGCGATCTATGAGCAGCAGTACGGCTACCATGCCCGGCTGATCGGCAACTATTGCTTCGACACCGAGCCTTCCGTGGACGCCTTTTTGCACGACGACTGGTTCGCCGTCTATCAGCTGGGAGAGATCCTGAACCTCCCCGGCGAGCAGATGAACCGGTTCCGCGACGTATACGCCCTTCTCGGACAGTGATCCGCTTTTTGTCGGATCGCGCAGAACAGACAACGACCATTTATTCACAAAGGAGACCGGAACCATGACAGAAGAAAAACGGTTTACAAAAGCCACATGGCAGATCATGGAGCAGCTTTTGGAGGTGGATAACCTCGACGACGCGCTCTCCGGCAGTCTGGAAATCATTGTCAAGACGCTGAACAGCGAAGCCGGCGCGATCTGGCTTCTGGATCCCAAGACGGACCGGCTGACCCCGATGTTCCACATCGGTCCGGCGGACATCTCCAACATCACGGTGGAAAACGGGCTCGGCATCGAGGGCGTCGTCACCAAGACCGGCAAGTCTGTGATCGTGGAGGACACGGCGAACGATTCGCGCTTCGAGGGCTCCGTGTTCGACGACAACGGGCTTGCTACCAAGACCATGATCTGCGTGCCGCTCAACAACCTTCATGACGTGATCGGCTGCGTACAGGTCGTCAACAAAAAGGACGGCTCGCTCTATGACGCGGAGGAGCTGCAGCTTTGCGAGCGCATGGCGTCGCTTGCCGCAATTACGATTGACGAAAAGGGACTGATCGTCGATCTCGGCGAACAGAAGGAGATCCTCGCGACGCTTCGGAACGTCACCAAGGAATTTCCCTCCGGCGACGGCGTGCTGCGCGTTCTGAAAGGGATCAATCTCGATGTCTACAAGAACGAGTTTGTCGTGGTGCTCGGCGAATCCGGCTGCGGCAAGTCCACGATGATGAACATTGTCGGCGGCATGGACTTTCTGACCGACGGCACATTGACGGTTGAAGGGAAAGACTTCTCGCATCCGTCCGACACCGAGCTGACGAAGTATCGCCGCGAGTACATCGGCTTCATCTTCCAGTCCTATAACCTGATGCCGAACCTGACCGCGCTCGAGAACGTGCAGTTCATTGCGGAGCTTGTGAAGGATCCCATGGACGCGGCGGACGCGATCGCAAAGGTCGGGCTTTCGGAGCGCGCAAACAACTATCCCGGGCAGATGTCCGGCGGGCAGCAGCAGCGCGTGTCCATTGCGCGCGCGATCGTGAAAAAGCCGAAGCTGATCCTTGCCGACGAGCCGACGGCGGCGCTCGACTACACGACGAGCATCGAGGTCCTTTCGGTCGTCGAGGATATCGTGCGCAAGCAGGGCGCGACCGTCATGATGGTCACGCACAACCCGGAAATTGCCAAGATGGCGGACCGCGTGGTCAAGGTGCGCAACGGCAAGATCGCAAGCATCAAGAAGAATCTGCATCCCGTTCATGCCGAAGAGCTCGTGTGGTGATCGGCCATGAAAAAAACGCAGCTGAAAGACGCATTACGCAATATTTGGAAGCAGAAGGTCTCCTTTCTGTCGATCATCGTGATCGCGCTTTTGGGCGTGACCACCTTTTTGGGCATCGGATATTCGGCGGCGGCGTTGCGAAGGAACGCGTCGACGGCGTATAACCGGCAGAACTACCGTGATATCGAGGTCATCTCCACGCGCCTGTTGACGTCGGAGGACCTGGACTGCATCCGCGCGCTTGACGGCGTGAAGGACGTTGAGCCGGTCTGGCAGACCGCCGCGAACGTCTATATCGGCAGCGAAAAACAGGTCATCAACATTATCACCGTGACGGAGCGGATCAATCTTGTATCGACGGTCGAGGGGCGCATGCCGAAAGACACTTCGGAATGCGCGATCGAACAAACCGTCGCCGGGGAAGCCGGCTGGAAGATCGGAGACGAGATCGAATGGGCGGAAATGACCGACGTTACCGGACAGTTTTTTCTCGGCGCGGACCCGTTTACGATCGTCGGCATCGTTGCGCATCCCGATCATGCAAGCAAAACCGTGCCGGAAACGCCGTATATGATTGTCAGCACGGACCGATTCGATCGGGAGGCCATGGAAAACTGCTGCATGAAGGCGGAGATCGTCATTGAGAAGGCGGCGGACGTCAACCGGTTTTCCAAGGAATACGACGGGACCGTAGCGGCGGTTTTACAGGAGATCGAGCAGATCTCCGGGGAACGGATCGAGATCCGGGACGCGCAGATCAAAGAGCAGGCGCTGCAGCTGATCGAGCAGTCGGAAACGATGCTTGCGGAAAACAGAGAGCAGCTGACGGCCGGAACCCAGGCAAGGGATACCCTGCTCGGCATCATCGTGCAGGCTGAGCAGATCATGAGCGGCATGGAGGGCATGGACGCCGCAGCCGATTCTCTGCGTGAGCTGAGACAAAAGATCGAAGCGGAGACGACCGACCCGAACGACGCCGAAGCGATGCTTGCGCAGACCGAAACGATGCTTCGGGAACAGCGCGGTCAGCTGGACAACATGGAACCCGGCCGCTGGTTCATCTTCGACGGACACGGCAGCGCAAGCTTTGTGCAGCTGATCATCGGCAGCGGGAACCTCCAAAGCTTGGAGATGACTTTCTCCCTGCTGTTCGTTCTGGTCGGCGCGCTCGTGATCTACGCCACCATCAGCAAAATGATCGACGAACAGCGCACGCTGGTAGGAACGACGAAAGCGCTCGGCTTCTTCAACCGGGAGATCTTTGCAAAGTACCTGCTGTTCGGACTGTCCGCAACGGTGCTCGGCGTCCTGCTCGGCATCCTGCTTGCGCGGTTCGTCTTTGAACCGTTCATTCTGAAAGGATACGGCGCGTACTATACCTATGATACGACGGCGCCGACGGTGACGGTCGGACCGACGCTGATCGTGCTGTTTGCGGGGATCATCCTTGCCGTCGGCGCGATCACGCTCGCCTGCTACCGGCTGATCCGCACGCCTGCGATCCGGCTGATGCAGCAGGCGGTCCCCAAGGGCAAAAAGGGAAGCGCAAAAGGCGGAAAGCGGATGTCGTCGCTGTATTCGCGTCTGATTCTTCTGAATATGCGCACCGACCTCAAACGCGTGATCGTGACGATTGTCAGCGCGGCGGGCTGCTGCGCGCTGATTGTGATCGGCTTTACGCTGAAGGCAGCGGTGAACGGCGCGGTCAAAAACCAGTATTCCTCCGTCGTGCATTACGACGCGAAGGTGCAGTATGAATACGGCGAGGAGATCGAAGCGGAGCTTAAAAGATCCGGCGCGGAATGCGTGCCGCTGTACGACGTCTACATCACCTATCGGATCACGGACAATCAGGTGGGCGAACTGCTGTGCGGCGATATCGAAGCCATCGAATCCATGTACCGTTTGAACGATTGGAAAACCGGAGGTCCGATTAAAACGACCGACGAGGGCATTCTGATCCAGCGGCGTCTGGCGGAGATCGAAGGTCTCGGCATCGGCAGCGAATTCCTGATCACCGTAGGCAGCGTGAAAACGGCGAAGGTCCGTGTGGCGGGCATCTTCGAAAACTACATCGGCCGCTCCATGGTGATGAGCACCGGGTATTACGCATCGCTGTTCGGTGCGGCGCCCACGCCCAATTCCTATCTGATCCGCCTGAACGACGCGGACGAGGAGGCGCTGCATACGCGACTCAAAGCGATTTCGGGCTTTACCAAATACACGCCGGCGTCGGCGGACCGGGCAATGTTCGATTCCGCGACCTCGGTCGTCAACAGCATCGTCGTGCTGTTCATCGTCCTGGCGGCGATCATGGCAGGCGTGGTGCTGACAAACCTGACGAATATCTACATCATGCAGAAGAAGCGCGAGCTCGTCGTCATGCGCATCAACGGCTTCACGGTCAGGGAGGTCATCGGCTACTGTACGCGTGAAACGATCCTGACGACGATTGCGGGCATCGTGCTGGGCATTGCGCTCGGCTCCGGGATCGCCTATCGGATCGTGCGTTCGATGGAACAGGCGTTTATCCGGTTCGACCGCGGCGTCAGCCCGCTCGCATGGCTGTACGGCGCGCTGATCACGGTGCTGTTCACGGTCATCATCAATGCGATCGTTCTTCGGAAGGTGAAGCATCTGAAGCTGACGGACGCTGTATAACTCAAAGGAACGGCGTTCGCGGAGGGAAAGCATTTGAAGCGAACACAGATTAAAGACGCATTGCGGAACATCCGAAAACTGCAGATCTCGTTCTGGTCGATCGTCGTGATCGCCGCGCTCGGCGTGACGATCTTTCTCGGCGTCGACTACGCCGCGGCCGCGCTCCGGAAAAACGCGACCGCCTATTATCAGAACACCGGATTCCGTGACGTCGAGATCGTTTCCACCATGCTGCTTTCCGGAGAGGATATGGACGTCATCCGAAACACGGAGGGCGTGACGGACGTCGAGGGCGTTTATATGACCTCCGCCAAGGTGACGTCGAACGATATCCGTAAGGACGCGTATGTGATTTCCCTGACGGAACGGATCAATATCCCGTCCCTATATGAAGGGCGTCTGCCGGAAAAGGACGGCGAATGCGCCGTCGAACAGCGGCTGATGGACCAGATGGGGTGGAAGGTCGGCGATACGGTCGCGGTCACGAGCGCCGAAGGCGCGACGCCACAGTACCTGAAAGCCGATACGTTCGTCATCTGCGGCGCGATCCTGCATCCGGATCACGCCTGCAACAGCATTCCCGAAACGCTTTACATCGTCGTGACGCCCGAGGCGTTCGATGCGGAAGCCCTGGACGGCTGTTATATGAAGGCGGAGATCATGGCGGACCGCCCGATCGACATGAACCGCTTTGACGCCGAATATCGAATGGCGGCGGTTGCGGTGCGCGAACGGATGGAAGCGGCAGCCGGGACCTATGCGCTGCTTCGCGAGGCGTCGGTCAAGGCGCAGCTCGACGAGAACCGCCAAAAGCTCGACGACGCCGAAGCGGAGCTTGAAAACGGGCGCAAAGAGCTCGACGACGGCTGGGAGCAGCTTGCGGAGGGCGAACGGGAATACGAGGAAGGCAAACAAAAGCTTGAAGAAGCACGGAAGCGGCTGGACGAAGTGAAGCGGCAGCTTGCAGAAGCCGCGCAGAAACTGCAGAACGGACGCGCGGAACTGGACGCCGCAAAGGCGGAGCTTGAAGCAGGCAAAGCGCAGCTTGATGAAGCCGAAAACAAGCTCAATTCGGCAAAATGGCAGCTTATTTCCGGCTGGAACACGATCGAGGATGCCAAGACGCAGATCCGGAACAAGCTGCATGCCGGACTCGACGACGTCATCGGCGAGGATTCCTCCCAGTGGATCCACTGGGCAAAGCCGATGGAGGCAAACCCGAACGGCACAGGCGTATCTGCGAGCGATTTCCGGATCACGGATCAGTTGACGGTCAATTTCGGCGCATCGCTGTCCGGCAAGATCAACCAGCTCATGAATACGGTACAGATCCCGGACCGCGCGCTGCGTATCGCGTTTGAAAAGCTCGGCGGCGAGGGCGAATACGATCCCGAAGTCGCGCGGAGGCTCCTTGCCGATCGCGTTGCGTCGCTTGCGGGCGAGTATCAGTCGCAGTATGACGCGCTCGCCGACGGATGCGCCAAGTGGGACAACGGGCACATGGCATATCTTTCGGGACTTTGGAAGTACCGCGAAGGTCTTGTAAAGTACGAAGACGCGCTGAAGCTGTATCAGGAGGGCGAGGCGCAGTATGCCGAGGGGCTTGCACAGTATGAGGACGGACTTCGGCAGTACAACGACGGGGAAGCACAGTACGCGCAAGGGCTTATCGATCTTGAAAACGGCCGCAGGGAGCTTGACGATGCCCGCGCGAAGCTCGAGGACGCCGAACGGCAATACGCAGACGGACTCACACGGTACAACGACGGCAGGGAAGCGCTTGAGAAGGCGCGGAAGCGCATCGACGGGCTCGGTTCGTGCAAGTGGATCGTGACCGACTGCTTCGGAAACGCCGGTTTTGTGCAGGTCGGGATCGCTGCGGACAACCTGAAGAACATGCAAATGACCTTTGCGCTTCTGTTCATTCTGGTCGGCGCGCTCGTCATTTACGCGACCGTCAGCAAGATGGTCGACGAACAGCGCAGGCAGATCGGCACGACGAAAGCGCTCGGCTTCTTCAACCGTGAGATCTTCGCAAAATACCTGCTGTTCGGGATCTCGGCGACACTGCTCGGCTGCGTGATCGGTCTGCTGATCGCGCGGTTCGGGATCCAGAGCTTCATCACGAACGGCTATAATCTCTATTTTGATTACAGTCTTAAGAAGCCCGCAATGGTCGCGCTTCCGACGGTGATCGTATTCTTCGCAGGCGTTTTGTTGGCGTTCTTCTCGATCTGGTTTGCCTGCATGAAGCTGCTGCGTACACCGGCGATTAGGCTGATGCAGCAGGCGGTTCCGAAGGGCAGGAACAAATCGGCGTCCGGCAGAAAGTCAGCATTGTCGCTCTATTCGCGTCTGATCCTTCTGAATATCCGGACGGATTTCCGCCGCGTGCTCGTTACGGTCGTGAGCGTCGCAGGGTGCTGCGCGCTGGTCGTCATCGGTATTACGCTCCGAAACGCGGTCAGCAATTCGCTGGAGCTGCAGCTCCATGAGGTCATCCGTTACGACGGCATGGCGTCGATCGATCCCGAAACGAACGCCGATGCGCCGGACGCCGTCGCGCGGATCCTTAAGGACGCGGGCGCAAAGGGATGTCCCGTTCTCAAAAAGAACGTCACCGTACACATCAAGGACCTCGACATGCTGGAGCTGTACGTCGGAGACCTTGCGGAGATCGGCGAAATGAACCTGCTTGCCGACACCGAAACCGGCGATCCGATCCCGCCGATCGACGAAGGCATCCTGATTCCGAGACGGTTTTCCGAAATCTATGACGTCAAGGTCGGCGATCCGATCGAGATCTCTCTGAACGGCACGGAGACAGTGCAAACAACCGTCGCAGGCATCTTCAACACTTATATCGGCAGAGAGACGTATATGAGCGACAATTGCTTCCGGAATCTGTTCGGACGCGATCCGGAAACGAACGCGTTCCTCGTCCGCCTTGACGGCACAGAGCTCGATCCTTTGCTTGAAAAGCTCGGTACGGTCGAGGGGTATGAGAACTACGAGCGTTCCGATTCCTTCAAATCGCTGTTTGAAACGGCGACCGGCGTCATGAACATGGTCGTGCTGCTGTTTATCTTCATGGCGGCGGTCATGGCGGGCGTCGTGCTGATGAACCTCACCAATATCTATATCATGCAGAAGCTGCCGGAGCTGACGATCATGCGCATCAACGGCTTTACGGTCCGGGAGGTCGTCGGCTATGTCCTGCGCGAAACGGTCGTCACGACCGCAGCGGGCATTCTGCTCGGCATCGGGCTCGGTACGGGCATCGGCTATAAGATCGTGTGCTCGCTGGAGCAGAGCTTCGTGCAGTTCGATCGCCATCCGTCGATCGTCGCATGGATCGTCGGCGCATTGATGACGATCGTATTCACGGTCATCGTCAACGCGATCGCGCTGAAGAAGGTCCGAACGCTGAAGCTGACGGACGCCGCATAATCGAACGAAACGGCGTTCGTAGAGAAAATGAATCATAAGCGAACATAGAGCAAGGCAGCGCAGGATCTAATGCCTTGCGGTGAAATAAAACGAAGGGGCGAAGCTAAAAAGTTAGACAAAAAACCAATTCAAGCAGCTTCAAGGGCTTGTTTTGGCTCAATGTCAATAGTTGGGGTTGAGCATGTAGAACGAAAGAAGCAAAGAACCGAATCCACCGCCCCGCGGGGCGGTGGATTCGCCGCGTTCAGGGGGTGTTGAAGGACATCAGGATGCGTTGTCGGAAGTTGTCGAAGCTGCGGTAGCCGAAGGCAATCCGCTTCAGGACTTTGATCTTGTTGTTGCAGCCTTCCGTAAAGCCGTTTGTGTATTTGCAATCGAATGCGTTCAGAATGTACTGCGTCCAGTTACGCAAAACGCGAAGCAGCGGTTCAAACTCCGGGAGATCCGCAACGGTAGCATGAATCACAAAATCGTGCAAATGCCTTCTTGCCTCGGTGCTGTTTTTAGACGCCATGAAATCATAGAACTTTTCTTTCAGTAGATACGCTTTGGACAGATCGCCGTGGAATCTCAGCATCCTGATCACCGCCTCCTTTCCGCCGTTATTCAGCTTTTCCTTATGCATCAGCAGTAAGGTCCGGCTCCGCTTAAAATACTTGCGTTCATCCGGATGCAAGCCCTTTTGAATACGTTTTCTGACATTCTCTAAAGCCCATGTACAATAGCGATCCACATGGAACTTGTCGATCACGATCTTTGCATTCGGGAACAGATTCTTTGCCATGGAAATGTACTCCTTTCGCATATCGGAGACGAAGTATTCTACGTTGGCTCTGCCCCGGAAATGCAGTAAATACTCGTAGATTTGCCGTTCCTTGCAGTTGGGAAGGATATCGAGAACACGTTTTTCCGTCGGTGACGTCAGAATACACTGGAACTTCTCTCCGCCGACATTTCCTTTGAATTCATCAATGGAGATGACCTTCGGAAGATCCGACGGCTTCCCGTATTCCGAAAGATTCATCCAACGGCACACGGTGGATTCGGATACGAGGAATTCTCTTGAAAGGTCTTTTCGCGAGACTTTATCCGACAGGCGCTGAATCACTTGCAACGCAAGGCGGTTCGTCAATCGGTGCCATTTGGGAAGCAGCCAATTCTTTTCATAAAAACGTTTGCCGCAGTTTGTACACCGGTATCGCCGCTTTCGGTACTGCCAGAACACAGCTTTTCCCTGTATTGGCGAGTCCTTGACCCGCTGCACGCGGTAGTCGTGGATCGTGTCGGTGAGTGTGCCGCAGCACGGACATGGAGCCGGTCGTCGCTTCATCTCTACATGAAGAATCAATCGATCGGAAAGATTCTCAACATCTTTTACATTCATGTGTTCCATATCCAACAACTTTGTGATATAATCCTTATAGAGCATAAGTCACCTCTTGCAAATGATTTGGTGGTACTTTTCATTCTACAAGATTTTTGCGATTTATGCTCTATCTTTTTTTGCTTACCCCAATGTTTAGTATAGAACCCAAAAAAGGGTGTTCGGAAACGCAAAACGGTTTCCGGACACCCTCTTTATTTCGCTTCATTCGCCCCTGTTCTGTTCCGCAAGATGGAAGTACCGCGTCGGGATGTGGCAGTAGCCGCCCGGGTTCTTGTCCAGATACTTCTGGTGGTAAAGCTCCGCGGAGAAGAAGTTTGCAAGCGGCTTCACCTCGACCGCAAGCGACTTTTTAACCTGTTCTTCGACCTCCCGGCACACCGTCTCGATCTCCGGAAGCTGGCTTTCTTCGGTATAGTAGATGCCGGTGCGGTACTGAATGCCCGCGTCCATGCCCTGCCGGTTCACCGAAACGGGATCGATGACCTGAAAATAGAAGCGCAAGAGCTCGGGAAGCGAAAGCACGCTTTCGTCGTACGCAACGCGCACGGTCTCCGCGTGCCCGGAATTGTCGCACACCTCGCGATAGCTCGGCGCCCGGTCCGGTCCGTTCGCATAGCCGACCTCGGTCTCCCTGACGCCCTCGAACTGGTCCAGAAACTTTTGCATGCCCCAGAAGCATCCGCCTGCCAGATAGATCGTTTTCATGCTCACTCCGCCTTTCTCCATTTCCGTTTCGCATTCGGGCACTTTTCGTCCATAAACGCGCGGAAACCCTCGACGGTGACGCCCGAAAAACCGTACTTGGCAAGCGCAATCAGCTGCTTCTGCTGCGTGCGGATCAGGAACAGATCCTTCGTTTCGGTCAGCAGCTTCAGCGAGGTATAGGGCAGGCGCATCTCGGCGTTCGACGCAAGGTTGTGAAACGCGACCTCGTCGTCGAAAAACGCCGCACGGATCTCAATCCGGTCTGTGCCGTACGTTTCCTTTATCCGGCGTGTTTCCCGCTTTGCAAACGTGCGCGGCGCAAAGATCTCCCGCACGATCAGCCAGACATACATCGCAACGACGGCGATGCAGAGCCAGAACAGCTTTTGCGTATAGACCGGCACTTTGTAATCCGCCGCCCAACGAATCACCCAAACGAGATAATAAACAGCCATGGCGAGAAATCCCGTCCCGAGCAGGAAAATCAGCAGCCGCCGCACAAAGCGGACGTGCCTGTAGATCTGCCGGTCGGTCTGCTCGTTCGGAACATAGACGTTGGTAAAGATCGGTTTGCGTTCGGTTTCTTCCATCGGTTTTTCCTCCTTCAGTCTGCTTTCTTCCATTTCCGTTTCGCGTTCGGGCACTTCCCGTCCATGAACGCGCGGAAGCCCTCGACGGTGACACCCGAAAAGCCGTACTTGGCAAGCGGAACGACCTGCTTCTGCTGCGTCCACAGCAGGAACAGATCCTCCGTCTCTTCGCATTTTTTGAAGACCGGATACCGAAGAACGGTTTCGCCGTTGGTCGCATCGTTGTGGAATTCGACCATGTCGTCAAAGAAGTCCGCGCGGATCGCCGGCGTCTTGCCGCCGCTCATCTCCTGCAGACGCTTCATCGCCTTTTTCGCCAGCCGCCGCGGCGCACATGCGATAAATATGATCGCAAAGATCATATACGCCGCCATCGCGACCATCAGCCACGGGTAAACCGACCCGAAGATCGATCCGCCGTAGACCGACGTCAGCTGCAGCAGCTTATAGATCGCAAAGATCGCCGCCGCGCCGAACAGGATCGACTCGAACCACGTCATCGCCATGCGGATGCGCCGGTACATCTGCCGGTACGTTTCCACGCTCGGCTCATAGGTGTTGCCAAAGATCGGTTTTCGTTCAAGTTCTTCCATTGCGTTTTCCTCCTTCAGTCTGCTTTCTTCCATCTGCGTTTCGCGCTCGGGCATTTCTGATCCATAAAGGTGCGGAAGCCCGGAATGTCCGTGCCGTCGAATCCGTCCTTCGAGAGTGCGATCAGCTGCTTCTGCTGCGTCCGGATGAGAAACAGGTCCTTCGTTTCGGTCAGCCGGTGCACGGCGGAATAGCCAAGCTCCAG